>QQTW01000953.1_pt1 | contig 19527 bp, 13 predicted proteins | sample 1904831 | NCBI WGS metagenome assembly QQTW01 (sample SAMN09435610, study PRJNA476489) | Subsurface metagenome, whole genome shotgun sequencing project. | reverse complement strand
ATTCCAAGGCGCGAGTAGCGTGATTGGCGTTGAAACGCACTCAAATCAAGAGATATAGGGCAACCAGGGGTTAGACCCCCTTATTAATTCGCCAACAGTATCCGCATAAGTTGTCGGGGATCTAATAACCCGTCAAAACTTTTGACATAGAAACGTTAATTTATTTACGTTTAGCTAGTTAGTAAGAAATGCACGTTTTTAATATAAGCGATGAATCGCTTACTACGAACCTACTAATTTACTTCTGGGAGCAAACCTTGCTGATGCAGTAGTTGATTTATCCACGCTGTATCACTTGACGATAATCCTGGAATTGGTTTACTACTATAATCAATCGCCAAATCCAATCCCGCACGGTCGTATACTTCATGTACCAAAGTTTGCAAATCTAATAACGGTTCGGTGTCTCCTCGACGCAAAGGCAAAGGAAATGAGGGAATCGGTTCTTGTAAATTAAAAGGATATAACTCCGCTTTGGGACGAGTATTACTACGACTAACTAAAATACGATAATCTGCTGGAATTTCATTACCCAAAATTGGCATTGATTTACCCCCACGCAACAAATCGATTTCTACTATGTGAGTTGAACTACCTAATATTTGCTGACGTTTACTAAGGTATGCTTTACGTCCTTCCCCTGCACGTTTATTTTTAGGTGAAAGTACCTCAATTACCGTCACCACTTCCCCAGTTCCTACTTCCCGCACTTCCAAATATCCTTCACGTATTTCTTCTGGCATGGGAAGATTAACATTGATTGGTTTAATTGGTGGTGAAGCTACAGCTACAGTCGATATTTCCCTATCTATAGGTGTTGATGTTGAACGTCCAACCGTGACATCAGGAATTCCGACTAATACACATTTATCGTCAATGGTTTGATATATCCGTTTCTCAATGGCAACCCGATATTTAGGACGAACGTGAGGTGCTAGAGCGTCCGCAATTGCTACAATTAATCGACTGTGGACTTCTGCCCATAGTTCTGGATTTTCGAGATAGGGGTTCATGCCAGGAAAAGGAGAATGCATAAGCACAAAATGCTAAATTAATAATAATTTTACCAATATTCCTTTCTCTCTTCTCTCTTCTGTCTTCTCTCTCTTCCTTCTATTCTCCGCGAATGTGCCTAATAAGGTCAATTTTAAAAAATCTTTTGTAGCCTAGTGGTTAATGTCCTTAATGCAACATGTAGTGAGCGTCAGAATCCGGGTTTCGTAAAAGTTACCCGGATTCTTGGAACTTACTAGGTAAAAAATCAGGCAGGCAGGATGCCGTGACGCGACATGAATTACAATCCTCTAAGCACCTTCACGTAATTTATCTAAGACACTTCTATCCTCCAAGGTTGAAGTATCACCCGATATCTCTTGCCCTGCTGCCAAATTCCTCAACAACCGTCGCATAATCTTACCCGAACGAGTTTTCGGCAAAGAATCGGTAAACCGAATTTCACCCGGACGCGCGATCGCACCAATTTCCTTCACCACATGTTGCTTCAATTCCTTACTGAGTTCCTCACTACCCGTAAAAGTCCCTTCCAAGGTCACAAAAGCAACAACCTCCTCACCCTTCAACTCATCCGGTTTACCTACCACAGCAGCTTCAGCCACCGCAGGATGGGAAACTAACGCCGATTCGACTTCCATCGTCCCCAAGCGATGCCCGGATACATTTAGCACATCGTCAACGCGACCCATCACCCAAAAATAACCATCTTCATCGCGTCTGGCACCATCCCCCGCAAAATACAAGTACTTACCATCAATTGGGGGAATATGCTCCCAATAGGTTTTGCGGAAGCGTTCATCATCGCCATATACTGTCCGCATCATACCGGGCCAGGGATGCCGCACTGCTAAATAACCACCTTCATTATCGGGGACAGTATTTCCTTCCAAATCGACGATATCCGCAAGAATACCGGGAAAAGGACGAGTCGCGGAACCGGGTTTAGTGGGAATTGCCCCTGGAAGCGGAGTAATCATGATACCTCCGGTTTCGGTTTGCCACCAAGTATCCACGATTGGGCAACGTTCCCCACCAATAACTTTGTGATACCACATCCAAGCTTCCGGGTTAATCGGTTCTCCTACTGTTCCCAATAACCGCAGAGATGATAAATTACGTGCATTGGGGTGCTGTTCGCCCATTTTGATGAAGGCACGAATCGCTGTTGGCGCAGTATAAAAAATATTCACACCGTATTTTTCAATGACATCCCAGAAACAACCAGGATTCGAGGCACGCGGCGCTCCTTCGTACATGACAGTGGTTGCACCGTTGGAAAGGGGACCGTAAACAATATAGCTATGCCCCGTAATCCAACCGACATCCGCAGTACACCAATATACATCTGTATCGTTGAGGTCAAAAATCCATTTGGTGGTCATGTGGCTGTACAGGTTATACCCACCAGTCGTATGGACAACACCCTTCGGTTTGCCCGTGCTGCCGGAAGTATAAAGAACAAATAGCATATCCTCGCTGTCCATTGGTTCGGCTGGACAATCGGCAGAAGCTGTTTTTTGTAATTCGTGCCACCAATGGTCGCGTCCCGATTCCATTGTCACATCTTGCAAGGTGCGTTTCACAACTAAAACATTTTCAACGCTGGGACATGCATTATCTGCTAAAGCTTTATCGACTTGCGGTTTAAGCGGTACAATTGCATCTTTACGCCAACCACCATCAGCAGTAATCACTAGTTTAGCTTGGGCATCGTTCAAGCGATCGCGTAATGCCTCAGCACTAAAACCACCAAATACAACGCTATGGGGGGCACCAATTCGCGCACAAGCGAGCATTGCGATCGCAGCTTCGGGTATCATCGGCATGTAAACACCAACGCGATCGCCTTTTCTCACTCCCAAGTTTTTCAGTACATTCGCAAACTGACAAACTTCGCGGTGTAACTGCGCGTAAGTAATGGTACGCGAGTCTCCTGGTTCACCTTCCCAAATAATCGCGGCTTTGTTTTTGCGCCAAGTATTTAGATGTCTATCGACACAGTTGTAAGAAATATTAATCTTACCGTTGACGAACCACTTTGCAAAGGGAGGTTGCCAATCGAGGATAGTGTCCCACTTTTGGAACCAGTGTAACTCGGTTTCAGCAAGTTCCGCCCAGAATTGTTCGGGGTTAGCTTTGGCTTGATCGTAGAGACGTTGGTAGTCTTCAAGGCTTTTGATTTGAGCTTTTTGCGAAAATTCAGTACTGGGAGAAAATAAGCGCTTTTCTTGAAGGATTGATTCTATCGTTGGTTGGGACATGGTGATAATTGTAATTCGGTGTTGTTGCTGAATTATTTTTAGCCGATATTTGCTCTTTCAATAAGATTGATTTTCGTGGTTGGGCAGTCAAAATTGCAAGGTTAGTTGGAATACAATTTTTTAAGTTATAAGGTTTTCCCTTTCCCCTTTCCCTTTAACCAAATTTACAGCACTTTTCATCTAAGTAGAGTATAGAAGAACCCCTCCCCCAGCCCCACCCCGCAAGCGGGGAGGAGTGCCGAAGGCGGGGTGGATTATACTCTATTTACTTGCAATGCGCTGTATATAGTTACGTTTCGTAAACGAGCATGGAACCCTTGCCAAGATTAATGACAAAGGACAAATGACCAATAACCAATGACGACCCTTACAAGCTAGCTTTATTTGTACCTACCTACTTACTAGCATTTGCTCTATCTTCGATTCTCCAATAAGTATAATTACGTTCTCTAGTGATTTAAAATCACTATCAATACTTAGCTTTTTTAACTCAAATACATGTAAGTTTATTTAACTTTACTAAAATCGCCTTTTATATCATAAATCCCTAACATTTTTCTCAATAATTCAAATTACTGCGAATCAACTAACGCAATTCTGGGATTTTTTGTATATGAAATTTTATACATTTTGACATCAAAATTAGGAGTTATAATCTTACATGGGTTAAACCTATGGTGAATGTAAATACGAGGAATCAGAGTTTTTAGATTGAGTTGAGACTCTGTGTAGCCTTACGGACACAGGGAACCTAAGATTTATAAAAGTCATTAAATTTGGTTTTTTAATAGCTTTGAACAAGATCGTGTTGGGTTTCATTCCATCCCGGAGAGGAGGTAAGCTACAACCCAACCTTCAATTTTAAAAAATAATTTCGGATTGCTATAATCCCGTAAATTGGGAGTTAAGACAATGGCGACTGCGAATAAGATGGGAACGATTGCGATCGCAATTACAGTTACAAATTTAGTCGATGAAATTTTAGCCGAACGCAGTTTTATTCCTAACGAGCAAGTGCGCTCAAGTGTAAATTTTCCCATAACCGAATTTTTACCAATCCTAACTTTGGGTCATTTAATGTAAGCTCCGTTGTTGCTTGCTGCCATGAATCAGGTTCGTTAAGTTTAAATTTGTTACCATGCAATCGAAGGGCGTCCCTTGCCGGAGTATTCCGGAGGTGCTGTCCATAAACAAAGATTTGAACGCAAACGTACAAGAATATCTGCTGGAATGTCAGCTGTTTTTAAGATAAAAGGGGCACAACCATACTCACTATCCCATACAGAAATAGGTCTTGTAGGTAAGTTTTTACATACTTGTTTTAATTGCCAAGTTGCCTTTTCAATTGGATTTTCGTAACTGGTTATTCGTTCGTGTCTCAAGGGTAATGCCCAACTACCTGAGTCCTCTGGTATCCAAGCTATGGTGCTATATCCCTCACCAACACCAATCGGTTTATTTCCGGCAAACCCAGGACTTGTATGCTCAATTGTTCTGTCTTGAAGCGTTACTGCGTCTGGCCTCGGCCATAGAGTATGGTCTCCAGCAAATAAAGGGCGACTTTCAGTTGGTATCTGTTTTATGTATAACTGCATTAATTTCTGTCGCTGAGGTCTACTGTCTTGTAGTGCCTCGTAAATACTTGGCCATTTACGTCGAAAAAATGGTGATAGAGAGAAATCAGCCAAGCTGTAAGCGGTACGTGTTGTTAATATTGCATCAGTTAGTTCAAATGTTGCATCATGCGCTTTACCTAAAAGTTTATAAGCAGCTTGACGAAATTCTCTAAGTTTGTCAGATTTCATAATGGCAGTGTGAGATTTGGTGGTTCTGATCTCAGCATCTGTCAAAAGGGGGACTGGATTCAATCAGACCCCCTATTTTTTTCCTTTGGGTTCAATCATTTAGTCTAAACTCCAGGAGAAGAGGTTAAAGCCAAATCCGAACTAATCAAAAGCAGACAAAAGATAGCCCGTCGGCAAAAATATGTCTGTCCCATATGTGGAGAATCCTTGTTAAATGGCGAAGAGTTACATCTTCATCATAAAAAGCCAAAAAGTCAGGGCAGTGCGGATAATTACGGCAACCTACAACTTGTTCATTTATACTGCCATCAGCAAATACACGCGCTTTTCAGTGAGTAGTTTATGACTTGCTTGAGCCGGATGCGGTCAAAGTCGCACGTCCGGTTCTGAGGGGGCGGGATTATAGCGATATAGTCCTGCTACCCGACCGCAGTCCTGCCCTCCCGATCGCTGCGTTTAAGCGAGGCAGGAGGACTTCCAACTCTTGCAGCAAGCGGACGCCGCGCGGCGTCCGCTGGTACCCCACAGCGCTACGGACGAGCAGGTCGTCGTCGAGTGCCGCTCGCAACCAACCCAGTACGCGGCTCATCGCTGGCTGACTGAGCGAGGCTCGGGCGGCTGCTCGAGTGACGTGCTTCTCCTCCAGAATAGCTCTTAGAGCCAGAAGCTGATTAAGGTCAATGCGCGAGAGATTGGGGAACTGTTGAGTTATGATTTCATACTATAACATCGTTGGTATACTGTTTATATCAAATATGCATTGGACACATCATGTACTATATGCAATGATTGTCATAGTTTCATTCGCGTTTATTATCAAGCGAGGATTCTATGTATTCATTGGCAACGATTAAAACTTCAGTACTGACAGTGGTGCAAAAACAGTCACTCGAAATGTTTTACCGAGCATTCAGCGATAAAAACCCTAGCCTTCAAGGGCGAAGCCGTGACCCCGGATTGGCAAGATATTCCTCTCGCGCCCGGTCAAGCTCCTGGTTCCGAGGGTATGAAGCCGCTCATGTAGATGTTTTTTACTACGTTCCCCGACTTGCAGATCATTATTGACGAGGTAATTGCACAACCGAATCGTGCTGGCGTGCTGGCGCGGATGGTTGCGACCCACCGAGGGTAAATATTTGACCTCCAGCCGACGGAAAAGCCATCTTCTGTCGCGTTGCATGAGTTTTATCACTTCGATCGCGGTTGCATTACGCACACCTAGCACTTGGAAGATTGGTTTGGAATGCTCCACAAATATGTTCATGCCCTTTGGCTGGGATTTACGCGGATGTTGCTAGGTGGCACACTTGCAAGTACGCTTATCGCCTTTATCTACAACGGATGTACCGCGACTACAATGACTAGCGTAATGACACTTTTCGCTCTAGCCTCGCTTGCTGCCTACGCCAGTATCGTGCGTCCAACCGAGAAACGTATCGCCCGTACCACGAACTAGGCGATCGCCACTCCCCAATGTCACTCTATTTTGGAAGCTATACCGAAATTTATTTGTAGAGAAAGAGAAAGCGTATGAGAATTAGGCTAAGACGCCGCCGCTTCGGTCAACTGATGATGATTGGTACGATGATGGCAACAGTAGGAAACTGGATGAAGCGATCAATTGCACAAACCAGTCCTCAACCACCACTAGTTCCATCTCCATCTCAGTCGGATGTGGTGAATGTGGCACTGAACATCAACGGCAAATCCCATTCACTCAAGCTTGAACCGCGTGTGACCTTACTCGATGCGCTGCACGAAAATATCGGGCTGACCAGCTCGAAAAAAGGCTGCGATCATGGGCAGTGCGGTGCCTGCACGGTGATCGTTGACGGGCGGCGCGTGTTGTCCTGCCTAACACTCGTAGCGACGTGCGAAAGCACAGACGTGACGACGATCGAGGGTTTGGCACAAGGCAACGATCTGCATCCAATGCAGGCGGCGTTTATCAAGCATGACGGGTTTCAGTGCGGCTACTGTACGCCCGGTCAGATTTGTTCAGCGATCGCCGTTTTAAATGAAGCAAAAAACGGCGAGGCGAGTTATGTCACAACGGACGTGCGGCAGAAACCGCGTGCGGTGCAATTAACCGACGACGAAATCAAAGAAAGAATGTCGGGCAACATCTGTCGCTGCGGTGCTTATCCTAACATTGTCGCGGCGATCAGAGAAGTTCATACCGGCAAGGCGCAGGCGCAGAAATGGCAGTTTGCGGGTGAAAACGAGACGGCGATTTTTGACGTGCCAGAAATGAAGAAGGAAACAGGCGAGGCGGCGGCATAAATTATGAGACCTTTTAAATATACGAAAGCGAATGATGCAGGTACAGCCGTGCAAACCGTTGTGGCGAATGCAAATTCACAATTTCTGGCGGGCGGCACCAACCTGATCGACCTGATGAAGGAAGATGTCGCACGTCCTCTCGAATTAGTAGACATCACGCGCCTGAATCTGACGCAAATCGAAACCATCGCGAACGGCGCAGGGCGCGGCAATTTGTCAATCGGGGCGTTGGCGAAAAACTCCGATACGGCGAATCATCCGCTCGTCCGGCAAAACTACCCGCTTTTGACACAGGCGATTTTGGCGGGCGCAAGCGGGCAGATTCGCAATATGGCGACTAACGGCGGAAATTTAAATCAGCGGACGCGCTGCCAGTATTTTTACGATACCGCGATGCCGTGCAACAAACGCGAACCAGGAACGGGCTGCGGCGCGCTTGAAGGCATCAACCGCAATCACGCGATCTTCGGCTGGTCAAAAGATTGCGTTGCCACGCACCCGTCGGATATGGTGATCGCGCTCGTCGCCCTCGATGCGATCGTTCACGTTCAAAAGGCAGACGGCACTCAGCGCCGCATTCCGTTCGTCAATTATCATCGCCTGCCTGGAAACAATCCCGAACTGGACAATACGCTGACACACGGCGAGTTAATTACCGCAATCGAACTGCCGAAAAATAATTTTGCTGATAAATCTTACTATCTAAAAGTTCGCGATCGCAGCAGTTACGCCTTCGCGCTCGTCTCGGTTGCTGCCGCATTAGAGACTAACGGCAACCGAATCAAACAAGTCCGCCTGGCAATGGGCGGCGTTTCGCACAAACCGTGGCGAGCGTTAGAAGCCGAAAAGTTTCTGACGGGCAAAGCGGCGACCGAAGCGAATTTTAAAGCGGCGGCAGAAGCAGAAATGCGTAACGCCAGACCGCTCGAACACAATAAATTTAAAGTCGAACTCGGAAAACGAACGATCGTCCATGCTCTGCAAACGGCAATAAACAATCAGGCGTGAATTGCTTAAAGCTCCGATGATTGGCTATGTTTGGCAAATCATCGTCAGTTACCGATGAAGCAAGCAAGATAAAAAATAAAGCAAGTAAGATATGGAAAGCAAGCAAAAGTTGATCGGCGAAGCGACGAGCCGGATTGATGGAATTTTGAAAGTGACCGGGGCGGCAAATTACGCGAGCGATCACAAAATTTCAAACCTGGCATATGCGGTGATTTTCAAAAGCGAGATTGCTGCCGGGACAATTTTGGATATTGACCAAAGCGCGGCGGAACAATCAGCGGGAGTTTTGGCGGTGATCACTCACAAAAACGCGCCCAAGCTGAACCCGGACGGTGGCATTCGCGGCGGGGTGCTGCTGCAAGACAATAAAATCGAGTTTTATGGGCAGCACATCGGCATCGTTGTTGCTGAGACCTTCGAGCAGGCGCGTGCTGCGGCGCATTTAGTTAGAGTTTCTTACCAGAAGTCGGCGGCGAAAATTGATTTTGAGCACCATATTAATGAAGCGGTAGTTCCCACAGCGCAAGATCGGCAGGATGTGATGCGCGGCGATGTCAACACGGCTTTTCAATCCGCCGAATTTAAAGTTGAAGAGTTTTATGAAACGCCGATCGAGCATCATCACCCGATGGCTCCGCACGCGACGATTGCTGTGTGGGAAGCCCCTGACAAACTAACGCTTTACAACGAATCGCAGATTGTGAACGTCGCGCAGAACGCGGCGGCAGGGACGCTCGGTTTGAAGCCGGAAAACGTCCACATCGTCACGCCACATATCGGCGGTGGCTTCGGCTCAAAGGGCGGTCAGTGGAGCAATCTGGTTCTCGCGGCAATCGCCGCCAAAGCCGTCAATCGTCCGGTTAAACTTGCCCTTTCGCGCCAGCAGATGTTTAATTCAGTCGGACTCCGGCAGAAAAACCGTCAACGGCTGCGCCTTGCTGCGACTAAAGACGGGAAACTGACCGCCATCGGACACGAAACAATCACACATACCGCCACAACCGGCGAATTTATCGAGGATTGCGGCGAAGGCGCGAAAATTATGTATGACACGCCGAATTCGCTGATTACGTACCGTGTCGTACCGATGAACATTATCTTGCCGACTTTCACACGCGGCCCTGGACAATCAACGGGCAGCTTCGCGCTCGAATCGGCGATGGATGAACTCGCTGCTCAGTTGCACCTCGACCCGATCGAATTTCGTCGCCGCAACGAGCCAGCGCGAGACCCATCAAACGGCAAACCCTGGTCGTCACGTTCAGTCGTGCAATGTCTTACCAAAGGCGCGGAAGTTTTTGGCTGGAACCGACGCAAAATGGAGCCACGCACCGTTCGGCAGGGCAACTATCTCATCGGTTACGGGGTCAGCAGCGCTACCTACCCAGCACGAACGCGGGACTCGTCCGCTGTGGTAAAACTCACACGCAATGCGGATGTGCGCGCGAGCGTCGAACTCGCTGCGTCAGATTTAGGCACAGGAACATACACGATCATCGCGCAAACTGCGGGCGAACTGCTCGATTTGCCATTGGAAAAAGTCACAGTCAAAATCGGCGATTCAAGGTTGCCGCCCGCCGCTGGTTCGGTCGGGTCGGTCGGCGCGGCGAGCTTCACCAACGCCGTTTACACTGCGTGCGTACAATTGCGTGAAGAACTTCAGACGAAATCAAACCAGCAGTGGTCTACCCCGCCGACGCTGGCGCAAATGATGGAAGCCGCCCAATTGACCGAATATCAAACGCGGGTAGATACGAAACCACCAACTGAGGCAGAGAATTATTCATCGCATAGTTTTAACGCGAATTTCGCCGAAGTCTGGGTCAACGAAGTAACTGGAATGGTCAAAATTCCCCGCTTCGTTGCCGTCACGGGTGGTGGGCGCGTCCTGAATCCGAAAATGGCGCGATCGCAGATCATCGGCGGTGTCATCTGGGGCATTGGGATGGCTCTGGCGGAAGAATCTGTCGTTGAACCGCGCTACGGCAATTTCATCACCCGTTCGTATGCCGATTATCACGTGCCGGTGAATCTTGACATCGGCGAGATCGAAACCGTTTTTGTGACAGAAGAAGACAAGATCGTTAACAAAATGGGCGTTAAGGGACTCGGTGAAATCGCTATCTGCGGTGTGGCAGGTGCAGTGGCGAACGCGATCTTTAACGCGACGGGCAAGCGCATTAGAAGTTTGCCGATTACGCCCGACAAATTGCTTTAATCGAAATTGAGCAAAATTTCAGTTCAGTATAAACCGCTATTTCTCAAGACTGCACCTTCGATAAAGTGACCTTTGATGAAAGAAACATGTCGCCAAAGCTGTTAGGACAAGTCGGCGGTAGATGCCTTCAACAGCGTATATTGTATTTAAACCGCATTATTCCTCTCAAAACCCGCGATCGCAAAGGGAGAGAAATCGAATAATTTCCCGAACAACTACAAGTTAGAGAATTTACACTGTACTATACGTTTTTTAAACAATAATCCGGCTTACAGGTATCGAACACAGAGCGCTCACCGAACTTTTCGGTCTACTGTCATTACATCTGACATTTTTTTGTCATAAATTTCCAATAAACTGTAAAAAAGTTACATTATTTAAATTTAGTTAAAAAATTGACCGTTGATGGTTGACAGTTGACAGTTCATTGTCCACTGTCAACCGTTAACAATTAACCCTCAACTTTCAGTAGCTACCATCAACCGTTATGGATATTTCTGGAGACCAAGCTTCAACCGTTGAAACCCAGTCAGACAGTTCTGCGCCCTCTGAAGCGCCTACTCGTTCTCGTAAACCCTGGTTCTGGAGTTTGCTGATCCTATTTCTAGGAACTGGTGGCATTATCCTTTGGCGAATACTCGCTCCTGGTGGCGCACCACGTCCCTCTGTTGCCCAACAGCAGAAAGCACCAACTCCAAAAGCGATTGAAACGATCGCCCTGGCAACTGGAAGTGCTACAAAAAGTGTGCAGCTTTTAGGACAGGTGGAAGCCAGTCAGCAGTCAACACTCCGCGCTCAAACTAATGGGATTGTTGAGAAAATTTTGGTGCAATCGGGCGATCGCGTCAAGGCAGGAATGACGATCGCTATCCTAGACGACTCCGATCAGCAATTAGCAATCTCCCAAGCACGGGCACAACTAGCTCAGCAGCGTAGCAATTTGGCACGCTTGGAAGTAGGTACTCGTCCAGAAATTATTGCTCAACGTCAAGCAACAGTCACATCTGCCAAGGCCCGAGAGCTGGAAGCACGGGATAACCTGAAGCGCACCAGCGATCTTGTTAAACAAGGTGCTCTGTCTCAAAGATTACTCGTGGAAGCTCAAACACAATTGGATAACATCCGGGGAGAACGGTTAGAAGCCGAAGCTGAGTTGGCTGAAGCCAAAGCTGGGCCAATTCGAGAAGAAATCGCCGCTCAACGGGCAAACGTAGAAGCAGCTAGAGCCACCCTAGCTCAAGCAGAACTGGCACAGCAACGTACTCGCGTTGTGGCATCCGAAGCGGGTGTGGTGCAGACTCGACATGTTAGTAATGGTGATTTGGTGCAAAGTTCTGGTCAAATTGTGACTTTAGTAGCAGGCGATCGCTTCGATATTTTTTTGGAGTTACCCGAAGAATTGAGCAGTCAAGTTACTCCCGGCATGACAATTGATCTCACGACTCGTGCCCTACCGCAATGGAAACAACGAGCCACCATCACCGCTGTCGTTCCCTCAGCAGATGCTGCTTCTCGTCGCCAGCGCGTCCGCGTCCAAATCAACAACCCGCCACCAGGTTTGTTACCGGGAATGGCGATCGCAGGTAATCTCAACATGCCCTCGAATCGGTCTAGCTTTGTCATATCGCGCGATGCAGTAACAAGACGCCAAAATCAGTGGCTTGTCTTTACGGTTGCTGATGGCAAAGCTAGGCAAATTCAAGTAGAAATGGTTGCTGATATGGGTAAAAATGTTGCAATTTACCATCCCACCTTACGCGGCGGTCAACCCATTGTGCTGCGTGGCGGTGATGGGTTGCAAGATGGTACGTCTGTGAAGACAGTTACTGGTATTTGAGTGCTAGTCGCAGACTGGGAACGAGGTAATAGACTTCTTTGCAGAAGATGGGTCAAGGGGAAGGGTCAAAGGCAGAAATCTTCCTTTTTCCTTTCTCCTTTAACCCTTTCCTAACATTTTGCCAAAGACACTTTTAAGTCCTAACTCACAATTTTAATTATGAACTTTATTGAAACTGCTGTTCGTTGGCGACATGGCACCTTTGTCTTATTTTGCTTGATAAGCATGTTTGGGGTGTTCTCGTTACTGAGGTTGCCCTTGGAATTGCAACCAGGGGGCGATCGCCCGGAAATTACCATCACCACTACTTATCCAGGAGCAGGGCCTACGGAGGTAGAAGACCTGATTACACGCCCAATTGAAGAACAAATGGAAGAAGTGCTGGGCGTCCAGGAAATCAGCAGTACCTCTCGGACAGGACGCAGCAGTATTACACTGGAATTTGCTCAGAATGCCGACGTCAGAGAGCGGATGGTGGATGTATTGAACCGCTTGCAGCAGGTAGAAAGCTTGCCCCCAGAAGCACAAGAGTCGAATGTGGAACTGGTGGGTGGTAATAGTTCCCCAATGATGTGGATTCCGTTTGACACTAAGGAAGGATTTCAGCCAAATGCAGACCGCTATCGAGATTTAGCAGATGAGGTGGTGATTCCGCGCTTACGGCGAATCGAGGGAGCTGGACAATTTCTCTTAGTAGGTGGACAAGAGCGGGAAGTGGAGGTAAAGGTCAATCCGCAAGCATTGTCCGATCGCAACCTTACTATTGGTGATGTGGTGCGGGTACTTCAAGAAAACAACCGCGATATCCGGGGTGGGCCATTAATTTTAGGACGCCGAGAATATCGAGTCCGCACAGCCAGCCGATCGCAAGATCTATCGCAAATCGAAGGCTTTGTACTGCGGCGTGACCAATCGGGCACAGTTTACTTGCGAGATGTGGCACAGGTGCAAATGGGACGCAAACCGCAAGATAGTGCATTGATGTTCAACGGCAAACCTGGGGTAGCAATCGGTGTAATTCGTCAAATTGGGGCGAATGTGCCAGAGGTTGCTAAAGGCATCCGAGCCGAAATTGCCGCACTCCAAACTGAGTTCGATAGGGAAAACCAGGGGATTCTTTTTGTTTACAACTACGACGAAAGCCAGTACATCAATCAATCTATAGCGTTCGTGCAGGAGAACTTGATCGGTGGAGCATTACTGGCAATCATCGTTTTATTGCTATTCTTGGGTTCGATGCGAACGGTTGCTGTAGTCGCCATTACCATTCCTATTGGCACAATTGCTGTGTTCATTGTCATGTCTGCACTAGGACGGACATTGAACATTATCAGTTTGGCAGGATTAGCGTTTTCTGTGGGTATGGTCGTGGATAACTCAATTGTCGTGATTGAGAATGTGTTTACCCACATGCAGCAGGGCAAAAATCCGATCCGGGCAGCAATTGATGGCACACAAGAAGTCTGGGGCGCGATGCTCGGTTCTACTTTATCTAACGTAGTTGTGTTTGTGCCGCTGATTATGGTGACGGGTGAAGCAGGACAACTCTACGCTGATATGGCGATCGCTCTTTCTGCTTCTTCCCTGTTCTCGCTGTTTGCCGCATTGACCCTGGTACCAATGCTATCTGGACTGTTCCTCAAGCAATCAGAAGCGATGCAAATGATGGAGGGCGGTGAATACCGAGGTGGCAATTGGTTTGAGCGCTTAGTAGCAAAAACCTCGGCAGTATTCCGTCATTTCCAAGGAAAACTCGAAAACTTTTTGGCATTTACCGTTAGCTGGTCGCTCGGACGCCGCCGTGTTGGTCGCAGGTTACTAGTGTTGGCGATTCCCGTTGCTTTACTTGTGATTAGTATTTTCTTGCTACCACCTGCGGATTATTTACCTGAAGGAAATCGTAACCAGGTCGTGTTGCGAGCGGAACCGTTGCCGGGAACTAGTATACCAGAAGCGATTCGACAATCTGAACAGATTCAGAAATATTTGCGATCGCAACCAGAAGTTGAGCGCATCATGTACGTTGATCGTCCAGGGGCACTGCGTGGCATTGCGACAATCCTCAAGTCAGAATTTGCCACCACTACCGGACTAGCTGACATGGTAGATCGCTTGCGTGCTCAAAGCGGCAACTTTGCCGGATACCGCTTTATAGTACCAACGCGAATTTCCATCTTCCGCGATCCAGGTAAGGAATTTGAAGTAGATATTGTGGGCGCAGATTTGAATCAAATCAGCGATTTGGAGCAGCAAATCACGGGTAAATTGCGGGGTATTCCTGGAGTGCAGAATGTGCGATCTAACTTTGTGATGGGAGCTGGCGAATTACAAGTAATTCCCAACCGGGAACGCATTGCCGAAGTAGGAATCTCGGAAGCTGAAGTTGGTTCAATGGTGGAAGCAGCATTAGGCGGTCGGCTTGCCTCTGATTACATTGATGGTAAAGAAGAACTAGATGTCTCAGTGGAACTACAAAATACTGCTGTCGAAACGCCAGAACAACTGCGCCAATTGCCACTGTATGCGCGGGGACGACAAGTACAACTGGGTGATATTGCCGAAGTCAGTGAAACAACGGGAGCCGATACTATTAACCACGTCGATTTGGAGCGCTCAATTAGCCTAACTGTTTCCCTTGCACCCACTGCCCCCCTGAGTACACTAGTGAAACGTACCGAAGAGGAAATTTTGGCTCCTCTGCGTGCCAATCTCCCAACAGGCTCTCGGCTGGAACTGTCGGGTTCAGCAGATCAGTTAGCAACAACCGTTGCTCAATTAGCTACTGCATTTACAGTTTCGATTTTTATTACTTACTTGTTACTTGTCGCGTTGTATCGCTCATTCCTCTACCCAGTGGTGATTATGGCAACAGTGCCAATGGGTATGAGTGGCGCACTATTAAGTCTGGTAATTGCTAACCGAATTCCGGGAATGAATGTAGCACTGGATATGATTACAGCGTTAGGATTTGTGATTCTTACAGGTGTAGTCGTCAACAACGCCATTCTGCTGGTTGATCGCGCCTTGCAACTTCAAGAAGCAGGTGAAGATTATGATGCATCGTTATATAATGCGACAAGCGATCGCCTGCGTGCTATTTTCATGTCTGCCGGAACTAGTGTGCTGGGGATGTTACCGCTAGCAGTTTTACCAGGTCAAGGTTCAGAGTTATATCAAGGATTAGGCATTGTTCTGACTGGCGGTCTGGCATTTTCTACGATATTGACTCCCACTGTTGTCCCCGCACTTATGGGCTTGCTGCATGATCTGTCTGGACGTAAAGAACCGCGATCGTCAGTCCAAAAAGATACGGACAAACTGGTTGACGTTAATATCTAAGTTTGTCAAATTTCATAATGGCAGTGTGAGATTTGGTGGTTCTGATCTCAGCATCTGTCAAAAGGGGGACTGGATTCAATCAGACCCCCTATTTTTTTCCTTTGGGTTCAATCATTTAGTCTAAACTCCAGTTATCTTGCAACCGCCATAAAGGTTCTGATTTCGCTACGATAGACCAAGTTACTAAAGAAATTGTCCCGTTGTTTAATCCCCGTCGTCAGATTTGGGATGAACATTTATATGTTGAAGGTGCGAGAATTGAAGGGAAACTGAGATTGGTCAAGTGACTGCAAGGTTACTTCAGTTGAATATTCCTAATCGCCTACTTGAACGATAAGTGTTGAGGAGTCAAGGACTGTATCCATAGAGGTAATTACATTGTTGAAATATTTTATTTTGAGATTAGTGTTGGTTAAAAATCTGTAAATTGAGTTCCACAGTTACGACAAATGTAGTTTTGTTTTCCCTGAAAGTATCCATATTTGCCAATTTGACTAGAAGTACATCTAGGGCATTTCATCTTTTTAATAACACCACGCTGCTTGGCTTCTACCAAAGTTTTATTAACGGCATACTTCCGACAAATGGATTGGATTAGTTCTGTTTGATTGTACTTTTCTGCAACGCCCCACAAGTCAGCAATTATGTCATAAGATCCCTCGGTATTTTGAGAAAAACCTATGTCATATCCACCTTCAAGAACTGCAACAACATCAGCCAGAACCCTTTGACCATCACCACGAACTTCCGCTTCTGTTTTCATGACAATTCCCAAGTCTCGGAGACTAGCTTTGAGAATTTCCGCATCTTTTATTTTGGTACGTAGGGTAGTAAAAAAGTGACCACGCTGTCTAATATCTTCCCAATCAACATCTACAGCCTGACAAATTCTGATAAAATCATCTTCAGGAATTTTTAATCTATTCCAAAAGTTTTCTAAATTCTCTACTGAAGTCTTAGCAGCTTTAATCCAACGTTTATCGACTTTTTCCCAACGCTTTATTTCTATAGCTCGTTTAATTCTTATTAATCCACTTTCAGAGGCTTGAAGATAACGAACTTTAGGTTCTTTAGTTTCTAAAATCACAAATTTCTTCATAAACAAATTCTGGAATCCCGTTTTCTGTCTTTTCTAACAATATTTTGGATGTTAACCCAGTGGGTATTTGCATACTCTCCATGGCTGTTACCATATCAATCCAATCATCCAGTACATCTAGTGGAAATGGGCTGACGGGTGGTAGGTGTAAAGGTATGCGTGGGTAATCCGGTTCATCAAATTGTTTTGCTAGCAGAATATTTGACTCAACGCTGCCGCTATTGTCTACCAAAAACATTAATAAATGTGTATTTCGTTCATTATAAGGGCAATTTTCCTCAACTTGTGCAACCACTGGTTCCCAAAATTCTTGTAACCACGCGATTAGAACCTTTGGCGGCATATAATCGACGGTGCAAAAGATTAAAATTACGTCTTGAGTGGAAAGGCGATCGCAAATTTTGTGAGTAATCTCCTTTGGTTCAACATCTTTCGGTAAACGAAACCAAGATGCTAGCTGTCGCCATAAGTGAGGAATGCTTCTACCTGCACCGTTGTGACTTACGTCGATTTTAATTGGCGATATATTTTTCCACTCTGGCTTTAACCGGAACAAGCGATTTACCAAAACTTGCTGTAAGTATACTGTATAAAATACTGATAATTTATGGTTGTGAGTGCGATCGCATTAAATAATTCTTTACTAGGGTTCGTATAAACTAAAATTTTTGTGTAAGTTGGCCCAAGAAAATTAAAAACCCGGCTTCACAGCGAAACCGGGTAGCTCGATCGGATTTTAAACTTTAATCCAACCAAAATCCAAAGTTATTTCGGTCCCAAACCTACAGTACCAGCATAAACTGCTCTATCTCCTAACTCATCTTCAATCCGCAACAAGCGATTATACTTAGCAACACGTTCGCTACGACATAGCGAACCAGTTTTAATTTGTCCCGCACGAGTTGCAACAGCCAAATCGGCAATTGTGGTATCTTCAGTTTCACCCGAACGATGACTAATTACCGAACGGAACCCGTTGCGGGTTGCTAATTCGATTGTTTCCAAAGTTTCCGTTAACGAACCAATTTGATTGAGTTTAATCAGAATTGCATTAGCTGATTTTTGTTCGATACCTGTTTGTAAACGTGTGGCATTGGTAACGAACAAATCATCGCCAACTAATTGCACTTTGTGACCAATTTTGGTTGTCAACGCTTGCCAATTTTGCCAATCTTCCTCATGTAAACCATCTTCGATTGACACAATTGGATATTGACTCGCTAACTGTGCCATATAATCGATAAATTCAACTGGAGAATGGGGTTTGCCATCGTAGACATATTGCCCATCTTTGTAAAACTCGCTAGCAGCAACGTCCAAAGCTAAAGCCACTTCTTGACCGGGTTTGTAACCAGCTTTTTCAATTGCTGCTACCAGTAATTCCAAAGCGACTTGGTTTGATTCTAAATTGGGTGCAAAACCACCTTCATCACCGACACCCGTTAATAACCCTTTATCATCAAGCACCTTCGCTAGGGTGGCAAACACTTCCGCACCCCAACGCAGTGCTTCGCGGAACGAAGATGCACCAACGGGGACAATCATAAACTCTTGGAAATCGACGTTATTTGATGCATGGGCACCACCGTTAATTACATTCATTAAGGGGACGGGTAGCAAGTTCGATAAGGGACTACCCAAATAGCGGTAAAGAGGAAGCTGTAAAGCCTCCGCACCTGCCTTTGCCGCAGCCAAGGACACTGCCAAAATTGCATTTGCACCCAAATTCGCTTTATTGGGCGAACCATCGATGCTAATCATGGTTTTATCGAGGAGTTCTTGATTGAGAACATCTAGGTTTAGTAGTTTAGGTGCGATCGCATCCCTTACATTTTGCACCGCTTTGAGTACGCCCTTGCCGCCATAACGGTTTTTTTCGCCATCTCGCAGTTCGTGCGCTTCAAAAGAACCAGTGGAAGCACCGCTAGGAACCTGCGCTAGTCCGATTGCACCATTGAATAAATGTACTTCCGCTTCAATAGTTGGTTTACCCCGCGAGTCAAGAATTTCGCGTGCAACAATTGCCTCAATTGCAGTATCAATCATCTGTTTATGTCCTTTCTACAAATGCGTTATAGACGCTTACAGTAAACATTTCCAGGCAGCCCAACAATTTAGCATAGGATTTTGTGGGACTCTGCGGACTGAGATTAAGGAATGTTTTAAGCAAATTAATCGAAGGGAGGAGTTAGGAGTTAGGAGTTAGGAGTTAGGAGTTAAGAATTAGGAGTTAAGAATTAGGAGTTAAGAGTTAGGAGTTATAAATATTAACTTTTAATGCTTCCATCTGTTCTCTCTTCACCCTGCTTGTCTTTATTCCCCCACCCTTTACCCTTTACCCTTTCCCCCCTTCCCCCCTTCCCCTAAATAACGAAAATGACTCAAAATCAATCGAAAAACCACCCTTCATCAACGAAAGTTCCACCCGGTTATCTCAATATCATGGGTTATGTCGATGCGTCGGAGGTAAATGGACCTGGTGCACGTGCTGTTATCTGGGTACAAGGGTGTATGCGCGAGTGTCCGGGTTGCTTTAATGTCGAGTCGTGGTCGTTTGAACCCAATCAAGTTATCTCGATTGATGGTCTTGCCGAGAAAATCCTTAGCGACTCGCGCAACCAAGGGGTAACGTTTTCTGGTGGGGAACCGTTTTGGCAAGCTAC
>QQTW01000952.1_pt1 | contig 19543 bp, 18 predicted proteins | sample 1904831 | NCBI WGS metagenome assembly QQTW01 (sample SAMN09435610, study PRJNA476489) | Subsurface metagenome, whole genome shotgun sequencing project. | reverse complement strand
CCAATTGTTAGCCAAAAAATTGAACGGTTAATTAAATATTGGTATGGGGTGCAATATCACCCCATGCCAATATTGTAGAGACGTTGCACTGCAACGTCTCTACAACGTGCGGGGCAATAATTATTGGCGAAACGATTATCTACAACCGTTATAGGGCAACGTCTCTGCTATAATTCCAACCAAAACAAATACACAGGCGGACATAATGGCAGACTGGCACGAAATTGCAGGCGGCGTAACTGCACCCAAAGGATACAAAGCAGCAGGAATTCAAGCAGGATTGAAACCGTCAGGATTGCCTGATTTAGCACTAATCTTGTCAGATGTAGAAGCGATCGCGGCTGGTGTATTTACAACATCTGTTGTCCGCGCTGCCTGTGTAGACTACTGCCGCCAAAGCCTGCAAGCTAAAGCTAGCGCCCGCGCGATCTTGTGCAATGCTGGGCAAGCCAACGCTGCTACAGGTTCTCAAGGCTGGCTAGATGCCTTAGAAAGTGCCATGCTCTTAGGACAAGCCCTCAGCGTACCTTCAGACTCGATTTTGATTGCTTCTACTGGGGTAATTGGGCAACGAATCAAAATGGATGCTTTGCGATCAGGCATTCCAAAATTAGTAGCCGCAGCTTCAGAAACAGGCAGCGATGCGGCAGCGCAAGCGATTGTAACTACAGATTTGGTGACAAAATCTATCGCCTTGGAAACTACAATAGGCGATCGCCCCGTCAGAATTGGCGGTATCTGCAAAGGTTCGGGGATGATTCACCCCAATATGGCAACTTTGCTAGCTTTTGTTACCTGTGATGCAGCCGTTTCTCCCGCGCTGTGGCAGCAAATGTTAAGTCGGGCAGCAGATAAAAGTTTTAATCAAATTACGGTTGATGGCGATACGAGTACCAATGATTCGCTTATAGCTTTAGCTAACGGGCAATCGCGCACGCCAGCGATTACAGAAATGGGCGCAGAAGCCGAGAAATTGGAAGCAATGTTGACTGCTGTGTGTCAGCATTTGGCAAAAGCGATCGCGCGTGACGGTGAAGGTGCAACTTGTTTGATTGAGGTGCAAGTTTCTGGCGCTAGCGATGAAAAATCAGCCAGACAAGTTGCTAAAACTATTGTCGGTTCTGCTTTATTTAAGTCAGCTATATTTGGACGCGATCCAAACTGGGGCAGAATTGCAGCGGCGGCTGGACGTGCTGGTGTACCTTTTGAACAAGAGAATTTGCAGATTAAGTTAGGGGATTTCTTATTAATGGAAAATGGTCAACCCCTACCGTTTGATCGCGCAGCCGCTAGCAATTATATGAAGCAAAAAGCCTCTAGTGTCGTTCCCACTCAAGGAAAAGTTAGCGTTAATAGTAGTGAGGGTAACGAATCTTTAGCTTTTGACCGCAGTGCTAGCGATCGCTATCTCAAAGACGATACGATCTTAATCTCCGTTAGCATTGGTAATGGTGCGGGAACTGGTACAGCTTGGGGCTGCGATCTCAGCTACGATTACGTGAAAATTAATGCTGAGTACACAACATAAGTTAGGTGTCGATGTGTTACAGGAGTAACAATTTTTTTACGTAATAAATATTAATTTATGAGGCAATTTATGCAAGTAGCGTTAAAGCAAATAATTGTACCGCCTGGGCAGCAACTATTAGTAAAAGATGTCTCTTGGCAGATGTATGAAAACATTTTAGAAGAATTGGGAGAAAAGCGTGCTGCTAGAATTAACTATTCTCAACAAATTTTAGAAATAATGACACCATTGCCAGGACATGAAATAAGCAAAGTAATTATTGGCGATTTAGTGAAAGCACTTTGTGAAGAACTAGAAGTAGAATTTTGGAGTCTTGGCTCAACAACTTTTAAAAGTAAAGATATGGCGGTAGGGGTAGAACCAGATGACTGTTTTTATATTCAAAATGAATCAGCAATTAGAGGGAAAAACAGAATAGATATCAGTATAGATCCTCCACCAGACCTAGCAATTGAAATTGATATTACCTCCCGCAGTCGTCTTAATAATTATGAAGTTTTGGGAGTGACTGAGTTATGGCGATACGACGGTCAAAGCTTAGAAATTGATGTGCTAGAAAGTGGAAAGTATGTTAAATCAAATATTAGCCAAAACTTTCCTAGTTTCCCTTTAGTGGATGTTATTCCTCAATATGTAGAGCAGAGTAAGATTAAAGGTAGAAACGCCACAATTAAAGCTTTTAGAAATTGGGTAAGAGAACTTAGAATAGATAATTAATTACGAGTTCCGTTAGTCTCAATTTGATTGGCAAGCTCAACAGCCCGTGCATGATTTTGATCGTTGACAGAAGATAATGTGATCGCAAAAGAAGTATCCAAAAAAAACTCATTCACTGTCAGAAAGAGTTTCCCCATACAAGTAGCGATCAATTTTTTCTGACCAATCTGGATTGCCTTGTATTTTTAAAGACTGAGCAGTTTTAATAAATGTTTTAGGTGGTTTTACTTCATCGGATAAAATACTTTCAACGATAATTCGTACCCTCGTACCTGCGGCTAGGTTTAAGGGCGCTTCTAATTGAAGGGCAGTCCCATCAAATACGGCTTCGAGTTCTTGAGACATCATTCTCTAAAGGCTGAAGACTATTTTCAGTATAGCTTGACTACTACCTCAGCCGTCAGGAGTGAAAACGGAATAGGAATTGCCTTGATTTGTGCAATCGCACTTGGCGCAAATTTTCCTACTAACTTTATGCCAGATAACAGTCTCTAGTTTACAAGGAGCGATCGCACATCATCAGTAAAGTGCTATTAATAAAATTCTAGATCGCATCTAACAAACCGATGAAGACAAGGAGTAATCTATTTTTCCTAGTGTTGAGCAATGTGTAAGTTGCGTTCAAGTGTGTCTCGACCTCACAGGCTTCTATATTCCAATCTACCTAGTGAGGCTGGATGAGCGAGACAGCAATTTGGTTATACTAGCAGGTGAAGCAATAGAAATTGTGATCGCACCAAACGGGGAATGGAGGTTTTTAGCATGAAGCCTGATTTTGCAACTATGAATACCTCTGATTTGCGTACCTATGTCTTAAATCATCGAGATGACCTTTCAGCTTTTTACCTTTTGATGGATCGATTGAATAATAAGCCGTCATCGGTAAGCTATCCCTGTCCAAATACTCCAGAGAATTTGGAAGTGATGAAAAGAGCAATTAGAGAAAAACTAGGTAAGTAGCGATCGCACCTGGCACAAATTTTTCGGCGATTCCTACGCTCCATAACGGTTGGCGTTACTAGAGGGCGATCACGCTTTTACATCTTTTTCTACTAATTTTGTGCTGGATAATAGTTTAGGCTTTCCAGAAAGCGAGCGCACTTGGGCAACTTTTCCGATAATTTCTGAACTATACAACAACCAAGTTTACCTAATACAGATAACCTTTGGTACTCAACTGATCGGTCTCATAGTTTCAATGCAGTGACTTGTTAGCTTGCAATCTACACAACGCGCCTCTACAAATTGACTCACTTACCTTTCGTCTAAAAACCGATACATCACATAAGCATCAACATATCCAAGCTGTTTGTGATTGAATGCTTTGGGCAGCGTTCCCACAATTGAAAATCCTAATTTTTTCCACAATGCAACCGCACCTTGATTGGTGCTAACGACAAAGTTAAACTGTAAAGCCAGATAACCTACTTTCTTGGCTTCTTCAAGACAATGTAATCCCATTGCTCTGCCAATTCCTTTACCATGACAATGCGGATTAACCATAAAGCTAGCATTGGCAACGTGTGAGCCGAGATCTGGCTGATTTGGAATTAGCTTGTACATTCCCAAAACTTGACCCAGTTCTTCAGCGACATAGGTGTTTATCCCTGCGCCAAACCAGTAAGAAAACGCCTCTTCGCGCTCAGTATTCGGGTCAAAAACGTATGTATCTCCTGGCTCAATGACTACTTTGAAGATCTGCCAGATAGATTCAAAGTCAGACTCAATTGCTCTACGAATTAGCATAGGAGTTGAACATTGATGTTTATCTTAAAACCATTATGTAACCAATCCCTTAAAATCCCTTAAATGCACCTCAAAACTAGTCTCGTACCGATCACCGTTAAACAATATTTTTCTATTAAACAGATTAGGGAAAATCGCCCTAAGCAAATGTCCTAACAAGCCCAAATCTATTTTAAGTTCCTGGAATCCATGAGGTTCCAGCTAGAGGCAAACGCGCCATTGCTGCCGCTTCAATAGTTAGTGCAACTAAGTCCTCGCGTTCCAAGTGATGCACGTTTTGCTTGCCACACGCACGGGCAATTGTTGTTAATTCCATATTCAGAGTTTGCAGATAGTTTTTGACTCTTTTTGTTCCTACTTCAACCTCTAGCCTTTTTTCTAATATCGGATCTTGAGTAGTTACGCCTACTGGACACTTCCCTGTATGGCAGTGGTGACAAACTCCTGGCGCAGTACCAAGGGCGGCGTAATCTTCAATGGCGCAATGGTGCGTACCATCTTGCACGTAAGTTTCGCTATTGCAACCTAAAGCAACTAAGATACCTTGACCTATTGATACCGCATCTGCGCCCAGTGCGATCGCTTTTGCCACATCTGCACCAGTACGAATCCCTCCAGAAACAATTAATTGCACTTTTCCCTTCATGTTCAAGTCTTCCAGCGCCTCTACTGCTTGACGGACGGCGGCTAAGGTTGGGATGCCTACGTGTTCGATGAATACGGTTTGGGTGGCGGCGGTTCCTCCTTGCATTCCATCAACAACAACTACATCTGCGCCTGCATGAACGGCTAATTTGACATCGTTGAATGTGCGCGAAGCGCCAACTTTGACAAAAATTGGTTTTTCCCAATCTGTGAGTTCTCTTAGTTGCTGAATCTTGATTGTTAAATCGTCAGAACCCGTCCAATCAGGGTGACGACAGGCGGAACGTTGATCGACTCCTTCGGGTAAAGTCCGCATTTGGGCAACTCGCGGATTAATTTTTTGTCCTAGCAACATCCCGCCACCGCCTGGTTTTGCCCCTTGTCCGATGACTATTTCAATTGCGTCAGAGGAGCGCAAATCGTCAGGATTGAAACCGTAGCGCGACGGCAAGCACTGGTAAATTAATGTTTTGGATGACATTCTTTCTTCCTGAGTCATCCCACCATCACCTGTCGTTGTGGACGTACCCATTTGTGTCGCCGCCCTTCCCAAAGCCTCTTTGACATTGGCAGAAAGAGAACCAAAACTCATTCCGGCGATGGTAATTGGTATTTCTAGTTGGATTGGTTTAGTGGCGTAGCGTGTACCTAGAACTGTTTTAGTCGAGCATTTTTCTCGATAACCTTCTAAGGGATAGCGCGATAAAGATGCACCTAAAAATACTAAGTCGTCAAAGTGAGGTAATTTGCGTTTTGCTCCTAAGCCGCGTATTTCATAGAGTCCGTGAGCGGCGGCGTTTTGGATATAGTTGAGGATAGTGCGATCGTATCCCCATGATTGTTCGTTGGATTGAATCGGATTCATATTAATTAGCTACGAATATAAGTAAGTTGAACTAAACCCGTCTCGAAAGTTTGGCAATGTTGCAAAGTCAAGGTTTTTGTTGTTGAAGGCGACGGGAATAAGGGAATACCACCACCTAAAACAATTGGATGCAGGGAAATAATAAACTCGTCGATCAAATCGTTTTGCAGACATGGTTGAATAATTTGCCCACCTCCTACTAGCCAGATATCTTTTCCCGTGCTGCTTTTTAAGTTTTGAATAAAAGGTACTAAATCGCTAGAAACAAATTCTACAAAGCTGTCATTGTTCTTGTGCATTTTAGAAAACACAAAGCCTTGGGTTCCTTGATAGGGATATTCCCCAAACGATAAGATTTGCTTGTAGGTATTTCGTCCCATTAAAACCGTATCAACCCTAGTCAAAAAATCTGTGTAGCCGTAATCTTGGTCGGTAAATAGCCAATCTACATCGCCGGAAGTTCGGGCAATGTAGCCATCTAAGCTTGAAGCGATATACAAAATCAGTTTACGCATATATCAATCTAGTATTCCTGTTTTGCGTCTGCATTCCAGTGATAAAGCTGCTTTGCGGATGCTACTCGTTTGAACTCTTTGGGATGATAGGGTAAATCTGCTTTACCAAGTAATTCCCCTACAGTTTGATAATCAGCTTCTGACATAGGTTCAATTTGGGCATCTGCGCCTAAAGATTTGATATTACCTCGAACGTAAATTACTGCTTCGTAAAGTGAATCGCCTAATGCATCTCCCGCATCGCCACAAACTACAATTCGTCCAGCTTGCGCCATAAATGCGGAGAAACTGCCTACATTACCACCAACAACAATGTCTGCACCTTTAAGAGAAATACCGCAGCGCAAACCTGCGTTACCTTCAATAATTAGTATCCCACCATGCGCTGATGCACCCGCAGAGACAGAAGCAAATCCTTTGACTTGGACTCGCCCAGACATCATGTTTTCTGCAACTCCTGTACCTGCATTCCCTGTAATAGTTACGTTTGCTAGTTTATTCATGCTTGCAGCGTAATAGCCTGTATGCCCGATAATTTCTACATCTACAGGCGCGTTTAAACCTACAGCAAGATTATGCGCGCCGTCTGGATTGATGATTTTGATATTTGTGGGATGCTTGGAGACGTTGCAGTGCAACGTCTGTACAATATTGTGGTGTAAATATTGATTGATTTGGCGCACGGAAGTTTGGGCGAGATCGAAAATTATATCTTCCATACATACATCTCCTCTGGTACGGGTTCGTAGATATGGGCGTGTTTTACATTAGGTAAATGAGCAAGAGAGCGAAATTCAGATGCGATCGCTACATATTCATCTGTTTCCGCTACAACCGCAGGTTTACACCCAAATGCATCCCTTACTAAAGCCAATTTATCTGCTGTTCCCATCAAAAATGTATAAAACCCGTCTAACTCTTCAAACCCTCGTTTAATAGCTGCTTCCAAGTCGTCTCCTTCTTGCATCCGCCATTCCAAAAACCGACAAGCAGCTTCGGTATCGTTATCTGTCTCAAACTTAATGCCGCTTGCTTCAATTTTGCGGCGAATTTCATTAGGATTAGATAGAGAGCCGTTGTGTACTAAACAAAAGTCTTCTCCGGCTGTGAAAGGATGAGCGCGATCAGGTGTAACGGCTGATTCTGTCGCCATTCGGGTATGTCCGACTAAATGCGAACCTTTAAGAGACTGGAAGTTATAGCGATGGGCAACATCGGCGGGTTTTCCAATATCTTTATATAGGTCAATTGTGCGCCCAGTTGAAAGTATATGTAGCTGCGGGTAATTTTGTTTTAACCACAGTTTTACGGTATCTGGAGAAAGATTGGAAATTAGTACAGCGCGATCGCCTACTGGTACACTTAAATTAGACTCAATTCCAAAATGAGCGTGATAAGCTCGGGCTAATCCTTGCCAATTAAAGGCACTTCCAGAATATAAACTATACTTGCGATGCTTATCTGCTAAGGGTTCTGCAAATACTGCAAGCCCTGCTGAATCCGAACCGCGATCGCTCATACCAATCAACATCGGAACCATTAATTTGCCTAAAGATTCCCGTAATTGGGGGTTTTTCACCAGTAATCCAACAATTCCGCACATAATAAGTTCTAAATAAGATTTTTTTCAAAGTACAAACATAATGGATCTAGTTTGTAGTCATTAAAGGGAGGAATCGAGTAGTAACCGAGTTGTTGATACAGATGGATAGCTTCTGGTTGATGAGCGCCAGTCTCCAAACGTAGAGTATGGACGTTAGCTTGTTTGGCAAAGGCTTCAATTTTACTTACTATCTGTTTGCCAATTCCTTTTCCTCGCATATCTGGGCGCACATACATCCGCTTGATTTCTGCATAGCCAGGTGCTTGTAATTGGATACCACCACAGCCAACTGATTTGTCATTAGTTTTAGCTACAAAAAGAGTTACAGATTTATCTTGTAAAGCCTCAATGCTTAACCCAAAGCGGCTTTCTGGCGGATAGAGGGCTTCTAAATAGCAGTCAAGTTCGGCTATTAATTCGCGTACAGCTAAGGAAGTGGGGTTTTCAGGAGCGATCGCTAATTCCCTCATTAGAAAAACTCCAAATACTTTTTCACTTCCCACTCCGAAACATGGCGCATATATTCCACCCATTCCATCCGTTTGAGGCTAATAAATTCCTCTGCTAATACTCCTAAAGCGCCTACAATTACTTCATCAGATTCCATTGCATCAAGCGCTTCTTTGAGATTCTGAGGTAAAGTGCGAATACCTTTATCCTTAAGTTCCACGTCAGAAAAGTCATACAAATTAGTGTTATGAGGTTCGCCAGGTTCTAACTCTTTTTCTATTCCATCTAACCCAGCAGCGATCGCTACAGCCGTTGCTAAGTAAGGATTGCAAGAACCATCAGCAAGCCGCAATTCCAATCTTCCTCCTGGAATCCGCACCATACTAGAGCGATTGTTATCGCCATAAGTAATATAAGCAGGCGCCCAAGTTGCACCGCTAAGGCTGCGCCCTACTACTAGCCGCTTGTAAGAATTAATCGTCGGCGCGCAAATTGCAGTTATTGCTGGCGCGTGAGCTAATAATCCACCCAAAAAATGATATGCAAGTTTTGATAAACCTAGTTTACGTACATCGCCATCATTGGCAAATAAATTAGTTTTGCCATCAGAAATAGATATATGCATATGCATCCCATTACCGGAACGATTGGCGAAGGGTTTGGGCATAAACGAACATACTAAACCCATGGCTTTCGCTATTTCTGAGGCTGCCATTTTAAAGAAAATGTAGCGATCGCACGATGTCAAACAATCTGTATAAGTATAATTAATCTCAAACTGCCCGTTAGCATCTTCATGATCGATTTGATAAACGTCAAAATCAGTAGCTTGCAAGCTTTCTACCAATTTTTCAATAAAAGCGCGACTGCGAGATAGTCCTTTGTAGTCATAGCAGGGTTTATCTAAAGTATCAGTGCGATCGCACGGGTAAATGTTGCCGCGTTTATCCTGGTAAAGTAAAGAAAATTCTGGTTCTATTCCAGTGTGTAAAGTCCAACCTTTTTGCTTCAGTTTTTCTAACTGCTGCATTAAAATAAATCGGGCATCATAAGGGTATGGTTGTCCTTTAACATTACCAACACAGACAACGCGCGCAAATCCAGGCATCCAGGGAACTAAAGCTAAGGTAGCCGGATCGCCTACTGCCATGAAATCGGGACTATTTGGCTGCATTCCCAATCCCCAGACAGCAAAACCTGCAAAACCTGCGCCTGGGTCGAGAATATCGTCAAAATGCGATGCTGGCACTGCTTTGGTTTTAGCTGCGCCGTGAATGTCTACAAATTGCGCCAGTACAAACTTGACTTGATGTTCTGCTAAAAATTGTTTTGCTTGTTCTGGTGTCATTAATTGTTCTCCTATTTTGTAGATGAGACGTTGCACTGCAATGTCTCTACACCGATCGCACTACCACCTAATTCACGGGCGATTGCTAATAATGTTTGCCATAAGTATTCTCCAAATGTGCGATCGCACCAAATGCGGTAAAAAGGTAATCCTTGGCGATCGCTTGGAATTATTGTCACGCTTACACCTATCATTGAAGTTAAGATGACTGGACGTTCTGCAATTGATAGCGCCTGGAAGTTAAAGCTACAAGTTTGTAAGAGTAGTTCGTTTACTTGAGTGCCAACTAGAGCGATCGCCAAATCTTGCCGCAATACTGGATAAACCTTGTCTGGAGGGGATTTACAAGCTTTATTTAGCTGGGGTGCGATCGTCCTATCTTCAATTAAAAATTCACTCATACCCAAACGGGCGATAATTCCTCCTTCTGCAAGCGGATACCAACTATTCGGGCGATCGGGTATGGTGATAGATTGGCTACTTAACCAAGCCTCTGCACCCGCACCTTTAACGCCAAATCGAGGCAGAAAAGACAAATCGGCAATTCCCAAACGTGCTGCATTTATTTCATCGTCAGGTAGAGAGTAAATTACTTGCATCCCATTAATTTCCTGCCAAGTTCCCCCTAATTGTTGAAGTGAATCGTAGATTGGACTTTGGCGTAGGGCGTTCATACACATACCTCCTGACGCTGGATTACTGCTTTTTGGCGAGTATTATTGGGATCGTAAAATGGTGTAAGACAAATAGTTGCAGAAACTAAGGAACTATCTGATAAACGGATCGTAAATTGCCCCTTAGTTGTAAGTTCTGGAGTAATGTAGGCGAGTCCAATATAGCGTTGCAGTGTTGGACTAAATGCAATACTGGTAACGCGCCCTGCAATTTCAGTGCCATCGATGACTAAATGACACTCTTGCGGCGGAGTAACAATATCTGCATCCAACATAAAACCTACAAGCTTTTGTTTTATCTCGCGTTTGGCTACAATCTGTAAGCTACGCTGACCGATAAAAAAGGGTTTATCCATCTTCACCGCCCATTCTAGATTCGCATCTCTTGGCGTTGTCAAACCATCAGTATCTTGACTGACGATTAAATGCCCTTTTTCTAGCCTTAATACTCGTTGCGCTTCTACTCCAAAAGCAGCGATTTGATAATCTCTTCCAGCTTCTAGCAATGCATCCCACAGCGCAGAGGCGTATTCGGCGGCGACGTGAATTTCATAACCCCACTCGCCTACAAAACCTACACGCATTAATAAAGCAGGAATTTTTGCAACTTCTGTCTCGCGCACTGCAAGATAAGGAAAAGCCGTACTAGAAAGATCGTCATCGGTTAATTTAGCTAAAACTTCCCGCGCATAACATCCTGCCAAATTAACAGCCGATCGCGCCCCAGTTAAGTTAACAATGCCACAATCTAACTGCCACATTGTAAGTAAACGAGACAATTCGCGGTAAATATTGGTTGCGCCAGATGTTGTAGTTGTAAAGTAAAAATGCTCTGTTGCTAACCTTGCAACCACACCATCATCAACTATTACGCCTGCTTCATCTAGCATCAGCGCGTAGCGAGTAGTACCGACTTTCATATTACTGTAGCGTCCAGTGTAGACTCGCTCTAAAAATTCTGCTGCATCCCCGCCGCGAATTTCAATTTTTCCTAAAGTTCCTACATCGATAATACCAACGCGATCGCGTACTGCTGTAACTTCATACTCAATACACTCTTGTTTGCTTTTCCCTGCTTGCGTGTAATACTCTGGTCTTTGCCACATTCCCGCCGTCATAAACTTAGCCCCTAATGCTGCATGACGGCTGTGTAAAGGAGTTCGCCTAAAAGGTGTAAAACCTCGCCCAGCTAAGTGCGACATCGGTACAGGGTGGAAAAACGGACGCGCTGTAGTTGTACCAACTTCACCTGGAGATTTACCTGTAATTTTTGCCAAAATGCGTAAAGCATTCATATTAGAATGTTTGCCTTGGCTAGGTCCCATGCCTACAGTTGTGTAACGCTTTAATAGTTCAATATTGTCAAAGCCTTCAGCGATCGCATTGACAAAATCTTTGTATTGTAAGTCTTCGTCGAAGTCTACAAATTCTTTGCCTTTTGGGTGGGGAAAAATTGCCCAATCGTGAGATGGCGGTTCGCTTTCTGGGGCGATCGCTATATCTAATTTATCGCCTAAGCCTAAGTAATTAGCAGCTTCTATCCCTGCGCGGCGACCATCAAGTAGTTTTTGGTCAAAATCAAATACCCCATTGACCCGCCCACAAGCATATATTCCAGTAGGTAGTGTTTCTGGGACAAATTGCTGCAAAAAGTCATCAAAGCGCAATTTAGTTCCCGCCTGATACAGCAAGTTAGCTGCACCTGCCCAACCTACACTCATAACAATGCCATCACAGGCAATTTTTTCAGTTATTCCTTGGCTGTCTATAGGAGCAATTACCGCGCTAGAAACGCCGTCTCCTGCGGGATTTGGTTTTGCTTCCAAGATATAGTAACCGCAGTAGATGGGGATAGAAAGCGATCGCACTTTCTCTGTTATCTCATTTACAGGCGGATCTGCCCTTAAATCCACAACTGCCATTACAGTTACGTCATGAGTTGCCAAATCTAAAGCCGCCTGATAGCCGTCACTATTAGCAACCAAAATCACCGCCCGTTGCATGGGTTTAACAGCGTAGCGATAAATTAACCGTTGTGCCGCCGATGCTAGCATTACTCCAGGCAAATCGTTATTGCGAAATACCGCAGGTTGTTCGTAAGCGCCCGTTGCTGTAATTACTGCCTTCGCGCGCATTTTAGACAGGTAATTATTGTTAACTAAAGGTATCCAGTTATCGGCGTAATAACCTGCTGCTTGCGTTGCTGTATAAACTCTAATTTGGGGATGGGATTCTACAGCAGCGAATAATTCTTCTACAAGCTGATACCTAACAGAACCGCCAATTTTGGCATTTTCATCAACAATTACTGCATCTGCACCCGATTCTGCTGCGGCTAGGGCTGCCGATAATCCTGAAACACCCGCACCTATTACTAATACATCGCAAAAGTCATAACGTTTTGGAGTACGAATATGAGGTGTATTTGCATCCAACTTTCCTAAGCCGCTAATTTTGCGAATAGTGCGTTCCCAAAAGGGAAATAGCTTTTTATTGTGAAAAGCTTTGTAGTAAAAGCCTACTGGGAGAAAAGCCGAGAAGAAATTGATAACGCTAGCCTTGTCGCTTTCTACTCCACCAAAAGTATTTACTGCTTCTAGCTGCATTCCCTGCATTAAAGGCATGACATCTGCGCGTACATTTAGCTTCTGCCCATCTTGCATCAAAGCATTAATATCACGATCTGCTAAACTCAAAATTCCTCTAGGACGATGGTATTTAAAACTACGTCCGAGAATACGTTGCCCAGATGCCCATAAGGCGCTACTTATGGTGTCTCCTTCATAGCCCCAGTAAGGCTTACCCTCAAAAGTAAAATCAATTCTTTGACAGCGGTTAATCCATTCACCAGTAATAGGAGACAATCGATTACTCATATCACAGCTTCCTGAAATAAATAAGTGCGTAAGATTTCATCAGTTTGGGTATTGCGATCGGCAATAAACCAAGTATTGCTAGGAGTATGACACCACCACTCTTTTTTAATTCCTGCTTGCCCATTGCGGTTAAATACATAATCTGCCCAAGTAGCATCATCAGTTGTCTGCGGTGGCATCAAACGCACTTCACCACCGCAAATAAACTCAGAAACAGGTCTAGCACCATTAATCGGGCAATTTATAATTTTCACCTGGCTTTTTTCCTAGCGCTAAAGCGCAACTACATACCTCTGGGCAATTTACAAGCACTATATTTTTTGACTTTTGACTTTTAACTTTTGACTTTTCAATGTCCTACTGAAGCCGCCCCTTTTTCGCCTACTAATGCATGATTGACAAACCGAGATAGAGAAAAGTCTGCAATTAAGTCATGGTTGCGATCGCTTGCTACTGTATAAGCCATCGTCTTTCCACATACCGGAGTTGCTTTAAATCCCCAAGTTCCCCACCCTGCATCTAAATAAAAGCCCTCAATTGGCGTTTTACCCATAATTGGTGCAAAATCTGGGGTCATATCTGCCATTCCCGCCCATTGCCGTACTACTTTGACATGAGAAAGCATCGGGAACAATTCGAGCATATGCGCAGCAAGACTTTCAGTAAAATCAAAAGTAGAGCGAGTAGAGTGTAATTCGTAAGGGTCTAAAGATGCACCCATAACTAATTCACCTCTAGCTGTTTGACTAACGTAGACGTGCAAGCTACCAGAAACAATTATTGGATCTAGCCAGGGTTTCATCGGTTCGCTGACCATTGCCTGCAACGGGTGGATATAAAGGGGCGATCGCATTTCCACCATTTGCAATATTCGGGGTGTAGATCCAGCAACGGCACACAATACTTTGGGCGTGGAAATATGACCGCGTGAGGTCTTAATTCCCGTAACTTTGCCACTAGTCACCTCAATTCCTAATACTTCTGTTTGTTGATGAATTTCTACCCCGCGCAAGTCTGCGCCGCGTCCGTAACCCCAAGCAACCGCATCGTGACGGGCAATACTACCTGGTGCGTGATACAGCGCCCCTAAAACTGGGAGATTACCACCGCAGTTAATATCCATGTACGGACAAGCTTTTTGCACTTCTTGGGGGCTGACTAATTCGCTATCAATGCCAAAATGCTTGTTTACTTCTGCCCGATGGCGCATCGTTCTTACTGATGCGTCGGTATGCGCCAGCGTAAAGTGTCCGCGCGTCGAGTAAAACAAATTTAAGTCAAAGTCTTGAGACAAATCCTGCCACAGTCTTACTGATTCGTCGTAAAATTTTACTCCTTCTGGCGTGAGATAGTTAGAGCGAATAATAGTGGTATTGCGTCCTGTATTACCCCCGCCGATGTAGCCTTTTTCTAAGACGGCAACGTTATTTAAGCCGTAATCTCTTGCTAGGTAATAAGCTGCTGCTAATCCGTGTCCGCCGCCGCCAATAATTACTGCATCGTAACTAGATTTGAGGCGATCGCGTTGGCGAAACATCCTTGGTTCTGGATACTTTTTATTTAAGGCAAATTTTAGTAGGCGTAAGGGCATAAATTAAGCAGGCGAGCGCGCACCTAAGATTCTTTGCAAGAAACTTTAGTGAATATCATGCACTTTTTATTCATAGCTGTCAACAAATCTTGCTATTATGCAATATCGTTGCAGTAGAAGGTAAACACATGGCAGATCCTACAGAACAAACTGCCGCCAATAGTTCCCTAGAGCGTTATATAGGTAATACCATCCGCGAACTGCGTCAGAAACACGGGTTAACAATTGCGGAGGTGTGCGATCGCACTAATATTTCGCGTGGGATGCTGTCAAAGATTGAAAATGCTCAAACTGCAACCAGTCTAGAAACTTTAGCAAAACTAGCTAGTGCTTTGGGCGTATCGCTTTCAACTTTATTTCGCAACTACAATATGCCCGAAGGCGACGCGCAATTAGTTAAAAGCGGACAAGGAATGGAAGTAGTGCGTCGGGGGACTAAAAGAGGTCATACATATCATCTTTTAGCTTACGATCGCGGTTCGACCAAGTTATTTGAGCCATTTTTGATTGCAATGGACGATGCTTCTGAGGCTTTTCCGACCTTTGAGCATCCAGGGGTAGAGTTTATTTATATGCTGCAAGGCAAAATTGAATATCGTCACGGACAATCTACATATTTATTGGAACCAGGAGACTCGCTGACATTTCGGGGAGATATTCCTCACGGACCAGAAAAATTGATTGAATTACCAATAGTTTTTTTGGCAATTATTTATTATGCTGCGCCACCTGTTGAAAGTTGATATAGGTAGGTAATGCGATCGTCCAGATGCGATTCGTATTCCAATAATTAATTTGGAGCTTAGTAAGTCTTTATTGCAAAGTTATTTAAAAATTAAAAGTCAAAAGTCAAAAAGAGGGCGCGACGTTTGCGGATGGAGTATTCCAACCAAGCTCGCGCGAAGTAGAGACGCTCTGGTTATTGAGCTTGCCCTTAATATGGGATCAAGCCTCCCCTCTTGAGGGAAAAATTTTTGCATTTGAGTGATTGCTTCTTCCAAAGACCAACTTTTGAACGCCAGGTGCTTCAAGTCGGCACAGCCGCTTGGGCGTACTGGCTTCTTTTGACGCACTCCAAAGTCTGAAGAGTGCATAGTAACTTCGGCATCCACTGAGCCTTCCCATCACAACTATTAACAAAATTAGCCACAGCCGATAACGTCTACCTCAAGATGTCCGAAAATCTCTAATCTCCTGCAACGATTGAATTAAGTTGACTGCCATCTTAATTTTCAAAACCTATTTGTTTCACTTATTCTAATATTTATTAATTAACGAATTAGCCCTGCCCCATCCCACGCCAGTTGCTCCACTTGGGGACACCCCAAGATCGCACTGGCTCCCCATCTCCCGATCTCCTATTTCGCAAACTTTCCGTAGAACTCAGATTGCCAGTCAAATATAATCCGAGTACACTTTCCCTTGAAAGTATTAGCCGATGGCAGCAAATGGTAAAACTTACTATTATGTATTGCAAAATAAGCACTTTTTGAGGAAACTTTAAGTCCATAAATCGTTCGCTAAATGCTATGCGTTCGCTACTTTGATTAAGTGCCATTGATTTTTGAGTGTTAATTTAAGTGTGAGGAAGTCTGTGACAGTTCAAAAAAATTCCGATCGAAAGTCCCATTCAGTAAGTTCGGCTAAATCTATTAAGAAAAAGTCATCTCGCTCTAAAGCTGGACGGTGGTTGTGGTTTTGGGGAGGCTTAACTGGTGTGGCAATGCTGTCAGCAACAGCGGGAGCGCTACTAGCAGTTTCTTTATCGACTACGCCTTTGATGCAAAGCCAACTGAGTCCTGAAGAGCAAGCAATATTTGGTAAAGGCGATCGCATATCTCGTGGTGGTTTCAAACTTTCGGAACTTACCCGCCCTGTAAATATTTTGGTTTTAGGTGTAAAAGTTCTTACCTCAGATGTGAGCAATCCCCCGCCTGGTAGCAAAGATCTAGGTTATCATGCAACACTCAACTCTTTTGAGGGGCTTTCCGATACAATGTTGCTGCTGCGCTTCGATCCAGCAGCGAAAAAACTAACTGTACTATCAATTCCTAGAGATACGCGCATATCGCTGAATGAGGGACGTAAATTTATTAAAATTAATGCTGCCAACTATGAAGGTGGTCCTGCACTTAGCGCGCAAGCTACTAGCGAACTTCTCAATGGAGTGCCAATCGATCGCTATATGCGGATTAACGTTCAAGGCGTAGAAAAGCTGATTGACGCTTTAGGTGGCGTAAGCGTTTATGTCCCTAAAGATTTGAAATATCAAGATGATAGCCAACACTTGTATATCAACCTCAAAGCTGGAAATCATCATCTTAATGGCAGCCAAGCATTACAATTTTTACGCTTTCGCCACGATGAAAATGGCGATATCGGCAGAATCCAAAGGCAGCAACTATTAATGCGTTCATTTATGGAACAAGTATTAAATCCAGCGACAGTAACGCGAGTACCCAAGATCCTGTCGGTACTGCAATCTCACATCGATACTAATTTGACATTGCAAGAATTAATGGCGTTACTAGGTTTTGGTTCGCAAACCAAACGCGCTGACGTGCAAATGCTGCTAGTACCAGGACGATTTAGCACACCAGAAGAGTATAGAGCAAGTTACTGGCTGCCAGATAGCGATCGCATTGCCACAATGATGGCACAGCACTTCAACGTTCCTACTGATGGCATGCAAGCCAGTATCGATCCTACTAGGTTAAGAATAGCCATCCAAGATAGTACGGGAAGTGATACGGCAGTACAATCGTTGGTAAACTCTCTGCAACAAGCAGGTTATAGCAATGTTTATATTGCTAGACGCTGGAGCGAACCATTGCAAGTAACTCATATTGTTGCCCAGCAAGGCGACAGCAACAGCGCCCAAATAGTTCGCCAAACTTTAAATGTTGGCGAAGTGCGCGTCGAAAGTACAGGCAATCTTGAATCGGATATCACAATTCAACTAGGACAAGATTGGCTAAAAAAGTAGGGTAAAGGGCAAGAGTTAAAGGTCAAGAATTTCCTTTGACCTTCAGGTCTTATTTCTCCTAGTCTGTGCAAGCACAAGAGGGTCTATGTAGACTAGCTTGCCAATCATACTATTACTTTGTGTGCAACGTTTCTACGATTGCAAAATCCAATGAAGCAAAATCGGATTGACTATTTCTGGGGCTTCGTCTTGAGGACAATGCCCTACACCTTCGAGCGGGATAAATTTTTGTACTTGAGGAAATTTGGCTAACTCTCGTCCTAATTCAATTGGTTCCCAAGGGTCGGCAGTTCCCCACAGCATAAGAGCAGGGCATGGCAGCACCTCTAACAGGTCTTCAGGCAAAGGTCCTTGCGCATAAGCCGTAAAAGCAACAAACACTGCTAAAGCTCCAGGATCGCGGGCTGGAGCCATTAATATGTCTACCAATTCATCTGTGACAAGTTCAGGATGCGCGTAAGCTTGCAATAAAATCTTGCGTACTGTTTTCGGTTTGGCAAGTTGATTGAAGAAAAATTGACTAATTGGCTGAAAGGATAGTAGATTCTGCACTAGTGGCGCTCCAAAACGGCGATGCCAAGGTAAATTCACTCGTTTGCGATCGTGCAGTAGTCTTAAAGAGCAATTGAGCAACGCTACTTTTAAAACCATATCTGGCGCGTACACTGCTGCTTGCATTGCAGCAATACAACCAATAGAATTTCCTACTAAAAATACTGGTTCGCCAACTACTTCTCGGCAAAAATCAGCGATTTGTTGTCCCCAAGTTTCAAAGGAATAGGGGACTTGTTCGCCTGGTTGCAAAGTACCTGGTGCAGGCTTTGCTGACGCGCCAAAACCAATTAAGTCAATTGCATAAACGCGGGCGACTTGCGCTAATACAGGAATATTAGAACGCCAGTGCCACCAAGAAGCACCAAAGCCATGCACCAAAACAACTGCTGGTCCTTCAGTACCTTGTGCTTGATAACATATAGGGAACCCTTGCCAGATCCAAGTTTTAGTTGTGTTATTTGAGAGAGTATAAGTAGTGCTTGTCATAACAAAAGTCAAAAAATAGGCGATCGCTTCTTCATTCTGGCAAAACTTTATAAGTATATAACTTACAAAGCTTAGGCAAATTACTCACGCTTGCGCCTTACTATGTGTAGTGTTTGTGCATAAATTCTGACTCATGCTCTGGTGCAATTGTTTCAATTTCTGCAACTTCACAACCAAAATTAGCAAGCTCAAGTTAAGCTAGACCCTAAAACTTGTACTGAAAGTCAAGTTACTATCGCTACATCACTATTAGCCGCACTTATGTCAAAAGAACTGGCGATTAAGACTTGTGGAGTGACTAAACAATTCGAGCGACATATTGCAGTAAACGATATCGATTTAGAAATAGCCGCAGGCGAAGTCTACGGGCTAATTGGACCAAATGGCGCTGGAAAAACAACTCTGATTCGGATGCTAGCTGCGGCGGAAGACCCAACAATAGGCGAAATTTATATTAATGGCGATCGCTTATTATTAGACCAAAGCAATCCCCAATTAAAACGTCATATCGGTTATTTACCTGATGACTTTCCTTTATATGACGATTTGATAGTTTGGGACTACTTAGATTATTTTGCCCGCTTGTACCAACTAAAAAATCCGCGCCGCAGCCAGCGCCTCAGAGAAGTTTTAGAACTGGTACAACTTACAAACAAACGCCACAGCCGCATTAATACGCTCTCGCGGGGAATGAAACAGCGTCTAAGTCTAGCGCGAACTATTATCCACGAACCAATATTACTTTTATTAGATGAGCCAGTTTCAGGACTAGACCCGATCGCGCGGATGCAATTTCGGGAGATTATTAAAGTATTGCAAGAAGCTGGGATGACTATATTGATTTCATCTCACGTTCTCAGCGACTTGGCAGAACTATGTACCTCTGTAGGAATTATGGAGTTAGGCTATTTGGTAGAAAGTTGCAATTTGAACCAACTTTACCAACGCCTGAGCCGTC
>QQTW01000951.1_pt1 | contig 19561 bp, 18 predicted proteins | sample 1904831 | NCBI WGS metagenome assembly QQTW01 (sample SAMN09435610, study PRJNA476489) | Subsurface metagenome, whole genome shotgun sequencing project. | reverse complement strand
GTTTTGCATTGTCCGCACTCGCAATTTAAGTAAACTGCTCAAGCTGCGGAGGCGCTCTACATAAATATTTATACTATTACGAGCAATAGTTAGTTCGCCAAACCAATCATTGAGATTATTCAAAAGTTTGGTTGGTACTCGTACAGTGCTGTCTAACTCGCGCTCGTCATTATTTGTAGTTAATTGCGATACATTGCTAGAAGCAACTTCTTCTGGCGTTAAAAATTGGGCTAATTCGATAGCTATTTGGGGAAGTGCAAATGCTTCTGTAATTTCTTGACTATCTGCTGTAACTAGACGAGTAGGCATATCGCTTTTGCCCGCTAATATTGTTGCTTGAGAAGCGCGCCATGCTTGCAAAGCTAATTTAACAATTTCTGGGCTTTCTGCGGGGTCAGCTTCTAACTGCTGCACGACTGACTCGCACAAGCTACTAAAAGCTGGTAGCTGGAGCATTTCGCCCAAACTACTCAGTTCTTGTGCCATATTGACGACTTCTACTTGCAAGTCGGTAGCTGGAGGATTTGTAGCTAAAAGTGATTCTAGACGCTGGAGATATTCTTCTACTTCTGTTTCAAAAATCAAACCTGCCATATCTTGACCATCTTCGGACATCTCTAAGTCCGCCGATGAAAGAGGAGCGCCGAGAATTTGGTGTAGTTGCTCAAAAACTGGATTAGCTTTTTCTAGCCATTGTTGCGCTTTTAAGTCGCCCCGAAAATTTGATTTTATGACTTGGCTTAGACAATCAACCCCAGTTAGTAATAGTGTTTCAACTTCTCTATCTATTAAACTTGGTTGAGCTTTTAATACTTTAAAAAAATCTTCCAATCGATGAGCCAAATCGCTCAATGTTTCAAACCCCATCATTGCCGCACCACCCTTAATTGAGTGGGCTGCGCGTAATATAGCGTCAAGTTGGCGATCTTGATTAGAACTAGATATTTCTAACAATGCCGATTCAATTTTTCTTGTATATTCTTCCGCTTCTTCTAAAAACTGATGTTTAATTTCCGCTTCTTTGTCTTGAGACATGGCATTATTTTTATTTTTAAATATTTTGCTGCAAAACCCATGAATAAATTTGGTTTTTAACTTTTAGTTTTTTTTACAGGTTGTGGTTTAGCAATGTCGGGTGCTTGCGGGTTATTCAATAATGATTTGCAATCGCTTTCCATAGCTAGACAGATATTACCCAGATTATCTAAAGCTTGCCGATAGCGATCCATGTCTTTGCGGTCGAGAAATATTTTAGCTGCCGTTTGTAAATTAGTAATTGCTGCCCAATAATTGCGATCGCTTCCGCCGCTAGTTTTTGCTAATTCATATAGTATGTTGCCTTTTTCTACATAGGCTTCTGCTAACTGGGGGTCGAGTCGCAGGGCGGTATCGAAATCTTTCAGCGCTTGTTGGTAGCCTCGCTCTAAGTCGCCGTTAGTTAGGGCGATTTTGTGATAAATTATGCCGCGTTTGACATAAGCTCTAGCATTATTCGGGTTGCGCGCGATCGCGCTATTAAAATCATTTATTGCGGCTTTGTATTCTGTTGTTGCGTTTGGGCTATATTCCGCCATGTCATAACGCACAATTCCCCGACTAATATAGGCTTCTACTTCGTTGGGATTAATTTTTAAAGCGCTATTAAAATCTTTCAAAGCGACTTTGTATTCTTCATCGGGATTGCCGCTATTTTGAGCATTTTCATACAGCGCATTTCCTCGCTCTATGTAAGCTTGGGCATCGTTAGGATTGAGAAGTAGGGCTTGATTAAAGTTTTCAATCGCTCCGTCGTAGTCTTCGTATTTAGAAGATATTTTGCCTTGATAACTATACTTAGAGGCAATTTTATCTGTATCGATAGTTTGGTTTGCCGCCGCAATTTCTTCTTGGCTGGGGAAAAGCGCCGAGCTAATTTTGCTTGAAAGCTTGAAGTCTTTAACTATCATCATTAACCCAAACAATCCCACTGCTCCTACACCAATAGCGCTAAACACTGCCGCGTTAAATTTTTGTTTGTAACGGTACTGGCGATGAGTTGCAGCTATAGGCGCATAGCGATGCTTATTATAAGGATGAAGGATCGCACTGGGCTTATGTTTTGGCACTACCAACGTAGGCTTGGACTTTTTGAGCGGCTGTAAATGCTGTCCTCTTTGCACTGCTTGAGCGGAAGGAAATGGATCGCGCCCCCCCCAGCTTAAAAGTTCTTTCGCACCAAGGACAAGAGCTTAAATGCTTGCCGTGACGATGCTGACTATTGACGCTACAAGTAACTAAATCGTGTTCGGCTTCGCTCAAGGCACTTTGCCAAGTTTGAGCCGTAGGGCGCATTTGCGGATTGTTATGCCCTTCTTCAAAACAACGAATAAATAGCTGTTGCAACGTCGGGTGCATTAGCTCGAACTTGGGAGCAATTAAAGTCGGCAAATAAGGTACGCGCCGCCGACTGTAAATAAAGTGTCCTTCAGCTATCCGGGTTTCGTAAGGCGGCGCGTCGCCGACTCCTTGGTATATTCCCGCAAAGGGGTGCGTACCTTCCATTAGTAGCTGAAATATTAATACTGCTAACCCAAATAAGTCATGTTCTGGCTTGCGATCTAATTGGGCGAAACTTTGCCCTTGGAGTTCGGGAGGGGTAAATTCTGGTTTACCAACAGCGCAACGATAAATTTCGCCATTACGTTCGTTTCTAACTTGAAATGAATCTGTATCTACTAACGTAATTAAAGCTGTATTGCTGACTAAAATATTTGATTCATTCACATCGCCAATGCAATAACCACGAGCGTGGAGCGCGCCAAAGGCGGCGGCAAGATTGCGGGCGGTGCGATGTAAGTAAAGGTAGTTAAAAAACGGACACTTTTGCCGACGGGTTTTGGGATTGTAAAAGTCTAACAGCGAGTGCATTTCTTTGACTCGCGTCATCAAAAAGCCCACTACTTTTTGTCTCTCATCTACCGTCCGCAGCACGTCTACGGGCCAAGCAATAGAAATATGATCTTTGCTGGCGGCGGGGTTGTCTGGCGGGTTAGCCAGCATCAACATTAGTTTATTGGCATGAGCCTCGGTTGGCTTGTGATAAACTTTTGCCACCAAGCTTTCATCTTGCGGCACGCAATAAACTTTAGCCTCGCCTCCATGTCCTAAACTTGAGGTAGGGTCTATAGTAATGATTTGGGTATCGAGTTGACGTTTTAACCTCATGGCATTAATTGACTATGGTCGCCAGTAAAAGTGTTAGATCGTCATCAGTCCGCGTGCTAATGCGTTCCGATCGCAAAAATGCTACTAATTGCTCTTGTGCTGCTCGTTCGTCGGTTACATCCGCTATAAATTGAAACATTGGGAAAAAAAAAGGCGCATAAGGTTTTCCTCCATTCATTTCTAAAGCCAGCATTTGCAGTCCGTCGGAGAGCATGGCGATATTAGCTACAACTCCCCGCCAGACATTTACGTGAATGTTTTCTAAAGCGTTGGGTGAAACTAAAAAAATTGTTTCGTTCGCGTACTCCCCGCGTTGCGGCGCTGTTAGCGCGATCATGTTGCCCGCGCGATCGCACCCTACAGCTACTCCATCACCTACTTGCACGGCGGCAATTAATTTAGCAGTGGCAACAACAATAATTAAAGTTGTAGCTAGTTCTCTAGAAGCTACTTTACAGGCGATCGCTTCTTCTTCTACAGCTTTTTTAGCGGCTTCTAGAGCATTAGTCAGCATCAGTTGCCACTTTTTGTCATCTTCCTCATGGCTTAGATCCTCAAAACTTTTTGTTGCTGCGTATTGCAAGCGGATTGTTTCTACCGCAGTTTGAGAGGCAACAATTGCCCCTACTTTTCCCAAACTCGCGCTCCCCGCACCATCGGCTACCGCCGCTACTAAGACTCCTTCTGCTAATAGCTCCCAGTGATGAGCATCTTGACACAGTTGCTTGACTTTCTCATGACTTTTTCCTAATACTGAGGCTGCTACTACTCGCCAGCGCTCTAAGTTTTTCGATATAGGTTCGTCTGTCTGCATGAATTTTTAAGTAATATCCAGTTGCATTTTGTCGCCGGGGGCAGCCATGATAAAGTTCAACGGACAATTTTTATGTTAGCTACTTTACAGATTCTAACTATATTTCGCCATGCTATTTAGCTGTGCAGACGCTTGTTAAGCCTAGAGGCTCTATTTTTACTTTACATCATAATATTGGGTTGACGGCGGAGGAGATTTTTTTTGTTATCTTGATTCGCGCTGCTTATGTATCTTTTTTTACTACTTTTGTTCTTGTCGCGATTTAGCCTAGCATGGTTTGGAGTTTTAGCCTCAAGTTAATTGTATATTTATATACATTATGTCCGCGATCGAGATCGACAAAAACATCGATGTTTTTGCTAGATGTTACAGGTTAAAAATCTTGATCTAGAATTGTTTGTATAATAGATTATTCTTGGGTACTGATAGTTTCGACCGATCGGTGCTGTATGGGTTGATTTATTTTAGGGAAAGTAAATTTAATTTGCGAGAGAAAGTTAAAATACACTTTAACTTTCCCTGTAATTTTTAAATTTATTTAGGTTTGAAATTACTAACATTTGCTCAAGGAATAAGTGTTAAATGACTAGCTGTGGAACATTTCAAAAACTACGTCCGCTAAGTTTATTAACTCACTTATCTAATTCTTATGATAGCGCTCGCCTAAAAGTTTTTAGTAACTCAGTTACTTGGTCTATTTATTTAGAAAAAGGTAAAATAACCTATGCTTCTCATTCGGTAGAAGCTTTCGATCGCCTTGATTGTCATTTACGCCGCCTAGCTCATAAAATACCCTCTTTGAGTAGTGAAACTCGTACCAAATTGAGGTTAATGTTTGAAAATGAGTCCCAAGGAGATCGCTTAAATATAAATTCTGACTATCAAGCTATTGGCTGGTTAATCGATCGTCAGTACCTAAGTCACGAACAAGCAAAAGTTTTAATTGAGGGCTTAGTTAAAGAAGTTATTGAATCGTTTTTATTAGTTGAAGAAGGTAGCTATGAGTTGGGTAGTTTTCCAGAAATAGCTTCAGAATTTTGCCAACTTGACTTGACAAATTTAGTTAAGTATGCAAAAAAACAGTTGCAAAACTGGCAAGCGTTAGCACCAGAAATAAACTCGCCTTACCAATGTCCTTACCTAGCTGCTTCCGCCTCTAAAGATCGGCAAATTTCTCCAGAGTTAAGGCAAAAACTAACAGCAATTTTAAAAGGATTTAGTTTTCGACACTTAGCAATTTTACTAAATCAAGACGAACTGCGTTTAGCCCAAAGCTTGTATCCCTACATTAAATCGGGCATGATATTGTTGCAACCTCCTCATGCACCTTTCAATCTATTACCAAATGCTAGTACGCCAAAAGCCCCAACAAAAAATCGTCCAGTATCTTTAGAAATTAATACTTATAAACACGCTCCTAATAATTCTTTAGCTCAAGCTGCTTCCGCGCAATTACCAGAAATTTCGCAACGTAACCCCCAGCCCGTTAATATTGTTTCCGAACCAATTAGCAATATACCAGAAACGCCAATAAACAAAAAGACTTATAAAATTGTTTGCGTAGATGATAGTCCAGCAATGTTAAAAGAACTCAGCTATTTTTTAGATGATGAAAGCTTTGCTGTTTCAACTATTAGCGATCCAATTAAAGCTTTAATGCAGATAGTAAGACTAAAGCCAGACTTAATACTGTTAGATGTCAAAATGTCAGGAATAGACGGCTATGAGTTATGTCGCCTACTAAGAAACCACTCATTTTTTAAATTAACGCCGATTATTATGGTTACAGGAAACACCGGAATTATTGATAGAGTTAAAGCTAGAATGGTAGGAGCATCGGGATATTTGACCAAACCTTTTACCCAATCAGACTTATTAAAAATTGTATTTAGGCATTTATCCTAATAAAACAATTATGAGGGCTACAAAAAGTTGTGAGTACAGTTTTATTAGTTGATGATACGCAAAGTTTATTAAATTTGATAGCTGGATATCTGCGCGATAGTGGTTACAACGTTATTTTAGCCAGCAATGCTAAAGATGCGCTAGTTGCGGCAATAAAACAACAACCGGATGCAATTATAACTGATGTCGTAATGCCTGGCATGAGTGGATTTGAGCTATGCCGTCAGTTAAAAAGTAACCCCGCTACCGAGCAACTACCAATTATTATTTGTAGCTCAAAATCTGGAAAAATAGATCGATTGTGGGGAAAAAAACAAGGTGCAGATGCTTATGTCACAAAACCATTTACCAAAGAGCAATTATTACAGGCAATTAAATCTGTTGTGGGTTAATTAATGGATAATTCTCAAATTGCATTACCGTTAGAAAAAGTAAGTAAGCAAGTAGGTGATAGTTATTTAAGCTTTTACTTAAATCAACAAACCCCAGCTTTGTTACTAACGAAGTATGCACAAGAAATAATCATGGTTTCCACAAACCGCCTAACACCAGTGCCAAATATGCCTAGGTGCGTATTAGGATTGCTAAATCGTCGCAGTCGAGTATTGTGGGTAGTAAATTTAGCTCAACTTCTTAATTTACCCGTAACCGCTCCTATCGATCGCCAGTACCAGATAGTAATTATGCAGGTAGGAAAAGCTAAGTTAGGGCTAGTTGTTCAATCGATAAAAGGTGTAACCCATTTTCCCCACCACCGCAGCGAAGCACCAACAGAAATATTTAGTCCCCTAGCTCCTTATATCAGTGGGTATATTCCTCAAGAAAATGAAATGCTAATAGTTTTGGATGCTGAAAAAATCGCTAATTCGCCTAATTTGCAACCCTATTAGCTAGAAAAAGCAATTATTAATTAGAGGATATTATGAATACAAAACTTGAGCCGGATTCTTTCGGCGAACAAACCCAAAAGAGAAAAAATAGCCCAGTTATTGAGGAGCATTCAACGCAATTTAAACCAAATAATAAATTAAAATCCAAATCGAGAGTAAGTTTAAAAACTAAAGCAACCGCCCTCGCAATTGCCTTAAGTGTTTTACCAATTATTTTGATTGGTGCTACAGCCTCTTATTTAACTACCAAAGAAATTACAGACAACTTACAACAGCAACAAAAAGCTAGAGTAATTGGCTTATCCAATCAGATAAATCAATTTATAATTCAACAATACCGAGATATTCAAACTTTATCTCAACTAAGTATTCTAAATAATCCCACTACAAGAGCCGTAACTTCCGAAAGAGCAAAGCAAGCAATATTAAACCGCTACATAAAAGATAATCCGATCTATGACAGTATTGCGGTAATTGATTTAGACGGTAATGTAATATTGCAGTCCGAAGGTTCTGTTGTAGCTAACTATAGCGAGATCAACTATTTTCAAGAAGTATTGAGAACCAACCGCCCCGTAATTACGCCACCGAGAAAATCATCAGGGACAGGAGAATATTCAATATTTGTAGCCGCACCAGTAGTAAGTACCCGCACCGGAGAAACGATCGCGATCGTGCGATCGCGCACGCCCCTAAAATATTTTAATAATATTATTCAAGCAGAAGCCAAAGAACTAGCCCAAACAATCAACGGCTACGTACCAGAAGAATATTTTGCAATTAATGACATTGGTAAAATTGTCGTTGCACCCACCGAGCATACAAATTATATCGGCAAGGATGCTCAAGAAGTTTTCCCTACCGTAGCAGCGCGATTGCAAACCGTAAGTAGCGTAGATAGCGTTGTAGATCGAGATTTGCTAGAACAAGAATCGTATTTGGTATCTTACACCCCCGTAGGTAAATTTGCCGGAGCATCGCAATTAAACTGGAGCGTGCTAGTAAGTCAAGAAGCCGATAGCGTATTTGCTCCCCGTAGAAGTTCTTTGCTGACATTAGCACTAGCAACAGGAGCGATCGCGCTTACCGTCGCTGCGATCGCCGCTTGGTGTGTAAATAGAGCTTTGCGCCCAGTGATGGCAGCATCAAAAGCCGTGCGTCAACTAGGAGAGGGGCAATTAGACACGCGCCTAGCGGTTAAAGGTAAAGACGAACTAGCAGTTTTGGGAGCTAATATTAATGGCATGGCAGAACAACTGCAAACTCTGTTAAAAAAGCAAGAAACCGCAACCGAAGCCGCCCAAACATTTACCGATATTACTTTACGCATTCGTCGCTCTTTGAACGTAGACGACATTTTAAAAACCTCCGTGCGTGAAGTGCGAAAAGTGATGCACACCGAGCGAGTAGTTATTTATCGTTTTAACCCCGATTTGAGCGGTACAGTAGTTGCGGAATCTGTTGTACCTGGATGGACGCAAGCGCTTCAAGCAACTATTGACGATCCTTGTTTTAAAGAGCAACATATCAAAAATTATAAAAATGGTCGGGTGCGAGGAATTAACGATATTTATCATGCCGGACTCACCGAGTGCCATATCAACACTTTAGAAAGATTTGAAGTTAAAGCAAATTTAGTTGCACCGATCCTTAAAGATAAACAATTGCTTGGTTTATTGATTGCTCATCATTGTTCCGAGCCGCGCAACTGGCAAGAAACAGAAATTAATTTATTTACTCAGTTAGCAGCGCAAATTGGTTTTGCTTTAGATCAAGCAAATTTGTTAGAACAAGTCGAAAAATCTCGGCTTTCTGCCGAAATCGCGTCGCAAGAGCAACGGCAACAAAAAGAATTATTGCAAAATCAGTTGGTAGATTTGCTCAGTGAAGTAGAAGGAGCAGCTAGAGGAGACTTAACTGTAAGGGCGGAAGTTACGACAGGAGAAATTGGCACGGTCGCCGATTTTTTCAATGCGATCGTAGAAAGTTTGCGAGAAATTGTTACTTCGGTAAAACAAGCTACAGATAAAGTAAATATTTCGATTAACGAAAATGAAGGGGCAATTCGTCAACTAGCAGAAGAAGCAACTAAGCAAAATACAGAAATTGTCAGCACCCTTGACTCTGTTGAACAAATGAGCCAATCGATTCAATCGGTAGCTGATAGCGCCTCCCTTGCCGCCCAAGTAGCCCGCGCTGCTTCAACGAGCGCCCAAGCGGGAGAAATAGCAATGGAACGCACGGTATTTAGCATTTTAAATTTGCGCGACACGATCGCCCAAACTGCCAAAAAAGTCAAAAATCTAGGCGAAGCCTCCCAGCAAATATCTAAAGTTACAACTTTAATTAACCAAATTTCTTTGCAAACCAAAATACTCGCTGTTAATGCCAGTATTGAAGCATCCCGTGCGGGAGAAGAAGGGAGAGGTTTTGCTGTTGTTGCGGAAGAAGTAGGGGAACTTGCAACCAAAGCCACTGGAGCAACTAAAGAAATCGAGCAAGTGCTAGAAAATATCCAACAGCAAACTAGCGAAGTAGTCAGAGCTATGCAACTAGGTAGCACTCAGGTAAATGAAGGTACTCATTTAGTTGAAGATACTAAGCAAAGTTTAGGCGAAATATTAGAGGTATCGCGCAAAATTGATGAATTAGTCCAAGTAATTTCTCAATCAACCGTATCGCAAGCAAAAACTGCTCTAGCTGTTACCCAATTAATGAAAGAGCTTGCCATCAATTCTGAAGAAACGGCTTCTTCTTCGCGCCAGGTATCAAAGTCGCTCAAACGCACGGTTGAAGTGGCGCAGCAGTTGCAAACATCTGTAGGTACATTTAAAGTCCGTAAAGATTAATGGCTAATCAAACTTTAGGACTTGAAACGCAGCTTTATAACTACTTGCTTTCTGTTTCTTTGCGGGAAGTAGAAGTATTAGCGCAGTTGCGCCAAGCCACCGCCGCCAGTCAATCTATGGCGCAAATGCAAATTGCCCCGGAACAAGGGCAATTTATGGCGTTGCTCATTCAATTAATTGGCGCTAAGAAAACTTTAGATATTGGAGTGTTTACGGGTTATAGCGCGCTAGTAGTGGCGCTGGCGTTGCCCCAGGGCGGTAAAGTAGTAGCGTGTGAGGTCAACCAAGAATATGCAGAATTTGCCCGTCATTGGTGGCTTAAAGCAGGGGTAAACGATAAAATTGACCTGCATCTCGCCCCCGCTCAAGATACTTTGACTCAGTTAATAGTTAAGGGCGAAGTTAATACTTTTGATTTTGCCTTTATTGACGCGGATAAAAGTAACTACGATACTTATTACGAGCAAGCTTTGCAATTAGTTCGTCCTGGCGGATTGATTGCAATTGATAATGTACTTTGGTCGGGACGAGTTGCGGACGATAGTATTCAAGATAATCGCACGGTAAAAATTCGCGATTTTAATCAAAAACTGCATGGAGACAAACGCATCAATCTTAGCTTAGTACCGATCGCCGATGGTTTGACTTTAGCTAGGAAACTTCCTTAATAGTGCAGTGGGGACAGCTTATAGTTTCATTATCGAGCGATCGCGCGACGGGATTACCGCAACCACGACACAATTGATAACTTCCCGGTTGCAAACCGTGCTGCAATGCTACTCGTTCGTCAAATACAAAACATTCTCCTTGCCATAAACTTTCGGCTTCGGGGACTTCTTCTAAATATTTGAGGATGCCGCCTTTGAGATGATAAACTTCCTCAAACCCTTGAGACAATAGCAAAGAGGAAGCTTTTTCGCAGCGAATCCCACCTGTGCAAAATAAAGCTACTTTTTTGTGCTTGGCGGGATCTAAATTTTGCTCAATGTATTTAGGGAACTGATTAAAAGAGCTAGTGTTGGGGTTTTGCGCTCCTTTAAACGTGCCAATATCTACTTCGTAGTCGTTGCGGGTATCAATCAGCGTCACTTCAGGATCGTTTATTAACGCATTCCATTGAGCGGGACTTACATAAGTACCAACTTGCTGAAGTGGGTCTATTTCTGGCTTTCCGAGCGTGACAATTTCCCTTTTTAGGCGTACTTTCATCCGCTCAAAGGGTGGAGATTGAGCGGAGGACAATTTATACTCTAAGTCGCTTAAACGCGAGTCAGAACGCAAAAAAGATACAACCTCATCAATACTTGCTGAAGAAATACTTGCAATTGTGCCATTAATTCCTTCGGCTGCCAAAAGAATCGAGCCTTTAACTTCTTGGCTTTGACAATAAGCCAAAAGCGGTTGTTGCTTGTCTGCAAAATCTGGCAAATGTACGAATTTATAAAAAGAGGCAACTAGATAAGTCATTTCTGAGCGCAAATTGATAGATGTCTGCAAAGGCGCGATCGCTACCTATTGATTAAAAGATAGTTATACACTATAATACAATCTTCTATTATGGGGGTTTAGCTCAGTTGGTAGAGCGCCTGCTTTGCAAGCAGGATGTCAGCGGTTCGAGTCCGCTAACCTCCATTATTTAGTTATTATTTTGCTGTGTTAATTCACTAATCTTTGCTTCGGCGGCTTGGTAGGCAGCTAAATATTCTTTACCACCAAGCATAATTTCGCCGTAGTATTCGTAAGGCGTAGCGCCATAAATTGGTAAGGGGTCATCTTCGGGATAATCTTCCTTCGATTCGTCAACGATGGCTTTAAGCTGTTTAACTTTCACTGTTTGCGCCGGAAAATAGTGGAGATATTGAGCGTCTATATTTAAAGAAACAAACGTAGGATCGATAATTTGGTCTTCAAGTTCAATCCAGCCATATTCCATAATTGAATAAGGCTCAACTCCCACAACTAAAAAGCCTTGCACGTATAAATAATTATTATCTAACAAAGCTGCTTGATAGGCATTGTCAAAGCATTTATTCGCCTTACTACCAATGCGTTCGGCGACTTCTGTAGAAAGATTTATGTTTAAAGATTTGCTCATGGGCAAGCAGTTAAGCAGGAAATATTTTTATTGTACTTGCTACATTTAACTTTACTTTTGCGCCTACAGGTAATACTTGGCTAATAGCTGTGCGGGCGTGTAGTTCTTTACCCGAAGGTGTAAGCAGACAATAGCGATACTCTCTCCCTAAAAAGCGCCGATTATGAATTACCGCCGCCGCCTCCGATTCTGTCGGTTCTATTAGCAAATCTTCTTCGCGAATCATTATATCTGCTTGTTTTTCTCCTGTATCCGCCGCCGCAAAACAGCCAACTTCTGTCGCCCACAATTCTCCTTGACGCAAAGCTGGGAGGAAATTAGCCCCCGTCACAAACTCCGCGACAAACCGGGAAGCAGGCTGCGTGTAAACTTCTTGGGGCGTACCTATTTGTTCTAGCTTACCTTTACTCATGACTGCGACCAAATCTGCGATCGCTAAAGCTTCTTCTTGGTCGTGAGTCACAAACACCGCCGATGTTCCCGTTGCTTTCAAAATATCTCTAATTTCTTCGCGCAACCGCCGCCGTACCTGTACGTCCAAATTACTCAAAGGTTCGTCTAATAGCACTAATTGCGGCTGAGGTGCTAAAGCACGAGCAAGCGCTACTCTTTGCTGCTGTCCTCCCGATAATTGATAAGGATAGCGTTGCTCTAGCCCAGTTAACCCTACTAATTCAATCAACCGTCTAGCGGCATCTTTTCTTTTTTTCAATCCAAATGCCACATTTTCCGCCACTGTTAAATGAGGAAACAAAGCATAATCTTGAAACACCATGCCTAAATGACGCTTTTCTGGCGGAATCCAAGAGTTTTCGCTTACAACTTTGCGCCCAGCAATTTCAATGCTTCCCGTTTGTGGATGCTCGAATCCAGCAATTAAACGCAGTAAAGTTGTTTTCCCACAACCAGAAGAACCAAGTAAAGCTAGTATTCCTTGGGATAAGTTCAAACTTACATTGGCAACTGCTTGACTTTCACCAAACGACTTGCTAACGTTATCAAGCCTTAAAATCTCGCTCTCCATAACTTTTTTTACATCCTATCTTTGGCTTATTTTTTGCTCGTGCAACAATACAGGCAAAGTTGAACCCATAGAAACGATTAGCATCGCCAAAGAACCCACCGCCGCATCGCTAAATGAAACATTTTCTGTCGCTTTCCAAATCTCTGTTGCCAATGTATCAAAGCCAATCGGGGCTAAAAGCAAGGTGGCGGGCAATTCTTTAATCGCTGTCAAAAATACCAAAACCGCCCCGTTCAAAACTCCAGGACGCACCAAGGGAAAGGTAATTTCTCTCAAGGTTTGCCAAGGAGTGCGCCCTAGTAGCCGCGCTGATTCTTCTAACTGTGGATGCAACTGCAATAGCGAACTTCTTATTGTGCCTACCGATTGGGGCAAAAATAGCACTAAATAAGCAAACACCAGCATCGGCAAAGTTTGGTACAACCAAGGCAAATATTGCGAACCTAAAAATACTAAGGATATGGCTACAACAATTCCCGGTAAACCAAACCCAATATAACTACACCGCTCAATTGCTGTAGTTAAGCTACTGGGAAATCGTACTGCTAAAATTGTGACGGGCAAAGCGCAAATTGTCGCCATTACCGCCGTAAACCCAGAAGCTGCAATCGAATTAAGCGCTGGCTGGACGACTTCTTGCCAAGAAGCCGTACCATACGCCTCATTGCTACTTGTCAATCCTCGCCACAACCAAAACAGCGTTACCCCCACAGGTAAAACTAGACTTAAACTAACGACGATCGCGCAAAATAATAAAGCAACTATTTTAGTTGCGCCAAGTTTGACTATTACTGGCGGACGTACAATTGCCGAGTTACGACTGTAATAAGCAGCGCGCGATCGCACTTTATACTCTAACCACAAAATCCCCAGCACCAAAGCCACCAATAACAACGCCAACGCCGCCGCTTGGTTGCGATTAAAGCTTGACTTGTATTGCAAAAAAATCACCCGCGTAAACGCATCAAAGCGCATTAACGAGGGCGTACCAAAATCCCTTAACGCATACAAAGCTACTAGCAATCCGCCAGCAATTAAAGATGGACGTAATTGGGGTAACAACACCCGAAAAAATGTCTTTACTTGGTTTAAACCTAAACTCCGCCCCGCTTCTACGGTTGCCGGATCGATTAACATTAATCCCGCCCGGACGCTGAGAAGCATATAAGGATAAGTAAATAGCGTTAGCGCTAAAATTGTCCCAAACCAGCCGTAAATTTCTGGTAACTCCTTCACACCCAAAGGTTCTAACCATAGCTGCAATAAGCTACCTCTTGGCCCAAAAGCGGCAATTAAGGCAAAACTACCTACATAGCTAGGTACAGCTAGAGGTAAAGTAGTCGCAACTAGCCAAAACTTGCGCCAGGGTAAATCGGTTTGTAAAGTCAAAAAAGCCAAAGGTACGGCAATTAAAGCGCTACATAAAGTAACCAAAGCTGCCATACCCGCACTATTGAGCAATACTGTTAAAGTGCGCGGGCGAGATAATAGAGCAATGAGCTTTTCTGTACCTACACCCGCCGTCCTAATGACAAGATAAATCAAAGGCAAAGCGATCGCTATAGCGGTAATTGCCGCCATAGCGATTAAAAATAACGGCGGACGTGAAGCCTTACGCCTCAAAGTACCCCTGCTTCTTGAAGTAAAGCTAAAGTTCCTTGCAAGTCAGACAAGTTACTTAAATCAATCTTTGGTGGCTTTAGCTGACTGAGGGGAATTTGTTTTTGCGATGCTTGAATGCCTTTTACTAAGGGATATTCGTTAGTTTCTTGGGCAAAATAAGTTTGAGCTTTGGGAGTTAGCATATAAGCCAAAAACTTGTCCGCATCGCTCTTTTGATCGGTGCTATTTAATACCGCTAACCCCGCCACATTCACCATTGCCCCAGCGTCTCGGCGGGTATAGTGATGAGCAACAGGAAAATTAGCGTTATCTTTGGTAAACCGATATAAATAGTAGTTATTTACCAATCCTAAAGAGACTTCGCCTTTGCCTACCGCTTCTACAATCGCGGCATTTTTGGCATAATCTTTAGTACCGTTGGCTTTCATTGCTTTTAACCATGCTAAGGTTTTTTGGTCGCCTTCTAGCAAGCGCATGGCAGTAACAAAGGACTGGAAAGAACCATTAGAAGGGGCCCAACCTACTTTATTGCGCCATTTGGGATTAGTTAGTTGCGCTACCGAGGTAGGTAATTCGCTGGCTTTAACTAACTTTGTATTGTAATCAATTACCCGCGCTCGTCCTGAAATACCGATCCATTGTCCCGCCGATGAGCGAAACTGTGGCTCTACTTTGTTCAGTAACGTATTAGCAATAGGTAAAGTGCGCTTTTCTTTGGCTAAAGCCCCTAAAGCGCCCGCATCTTGAGCAAAAAATACATCGGCGCGGCTGTTCTTGCCTTCTTCGAGTAATGCGATCGCAAGTTCTGCTGTATCGCCATATCTTACTTCAATATCTATTCCTAAATCTTTTTCGGCTCTGGCAATTAAGGGCGCAATTAATTTTTCTTCCCTACCAGAGTAAATAGTCAGCGTTTTTTGTTGTGCTGCCTTGCTACTAAAAGCTATGCCCCCACTTACAAGTATCGCCGCTACAAGAGCAGAAATTTTTCCAAGCGAACTTTTTACCAACTTTTTGTCCTCATAAATGTAACTAACCATCTTGCCAAACAAAAATCTGGCTCAGGAATCCTTGCCACCAACTTTTTTAGACAGACATTAGCTTTGCTTTAAAAAAAATACCATCAATTAGACTACTTATTTAAGAAACTTTTGCAAGCTACTTTACCAAAAAAATAAAACAAAAGACGCTTAAACGTTATGCTTATAAGCCTTATAAGATTTTTTAACTTAAAATTATTGCAAATGATTATGACTAAGCTTTACAATTAGCCTGTAGCTGTTAAGAAAGCTTCGTTGCAAGCGAGTTCAAAATTTGGTGTAGTACAAGTAGGACTAATTATTAATTGCATGACTTTCGCCAAAAACTTACCTACACCCTTAAGTAAAATGTGGAAACCAATGTGGTTAGCCTCATTAGGCTTGCATGGTTTGCTACTCGTAGTTCCCCTTCCGACAACAGAAACACCCAAACAAGTAGAAAAGCCCCAAGAGTTAGTTAAGTTAACTCCCGTAACGCCCACGCCTTCGCCCGTAAAGAAGGTAATTAAAACAAAACCTACCCCTGTAGCGACTCGCCCCCCCAAAGCGCCACAGCAAAAAATACTCGCTACAAGAAAAGTAACGCCTACTGTTGCTAAATCTCCTCCTAGCCCTGTAGTTGCATCCCCTCCCCCACAGCCCGCAACACCTAAACCTACACCTGTTACAATTAATTCTTTTCCCCCAGATGCGGAAATTGAATTAGATACTAAAAACCAAGAATTACTCCCGCCGCCTCAAACTATTCCTTCCGCATCATCTAGCCCTGTAACCATAGCAACCGAGGCAATCAACGGCGTACCTGTCGATCCAAATTGGCAAGCTGTAGAACAACCCAAAGAAGTAATAGCAGAAGCAGAAATGTTTATGCAGCCTGACGGTAAGCTACACCCCGATATTGTGGGTAAAGTAGCTCAAATTCCTGATAAAGATCCTGATACAGTCTTTGAGGAGTTTTTTCGCTTGCAATTAGCGATCGCTAACTTCACTGTAGAGCCTACTGGTACTTATGCAGCAAATGGCGGACTTTACAAACTAATTCCCAAAGATAATTCCAGCCCTCTTTATTTAGCACTAGCTCCAAATAAACAAGGTACGGGTACAGTAGTAACTGTTTGGAATAAATACCCAAGTCCTATTGAATCAACAGAAAATTAAATTTTAAATTAGCATTGAATAATTCAATGTAAAAATATTTAATGGGAACTCGATATTCAGGCACAACCGAAGAAATTACAGCTTTAAATGCTTACATTAAGCTTGTTAGAGCAACCGAATCTCTAACCCATCGTATCCACCAGCACTTAGAAACCCATAAGCTGACAGTAACTCAATTTGGCGTATTAGAAGCATTATTTCACTTAGGCTCGATGCACCAAAAGGAACTAGCAGAAAAATTACTCAAAAGTGGCGGCAACATTACTTTAGTGATTGATAACTTAGAAAAGCGGCAGTTAGTACAGCGCGATCGCGAAACAGGCGATCGGCGATGTATAGCTGTATCTCTTACCCCCACAGGCAAACAGCTAATTAGCGATATATTCCCGGCTCATGTAGAAGCGATCGCCCAGCAAATGAAGATTTTAAGCTTAGAGGAGCAAACTGAGTTAGGGCGCTTGTGTAAGAAGTTAGGGAAACAAGAGTAATGGCTTGTGGCGTTAGGAGAGATGGGGAGACAAGGAGATGGGGAGAAAGATGTATTGCAGAAAGGCAAAATGTCAGCTTTGTTACCCTTGAAAATGATTCGCAGGTAAGCCAGAAGTATCAGTTTGCAGGCTAAATAAGTCTCCAGAATAGAAACTTTTTTGAATCTCAGCTTCGCTCAAACCTACTGATGCGGTTGTAATATAAAGCATTTTTAAGTCTTCACCGCCAAGGGTGCAGCAAGTTGGACGTTGTACAGGCATTTTTACCCGCATCATCTCTTTACCATTAGGGTCAAACCGGATGATATACCAACCATCCCACATCGCTGACCAAATACAACCATCCTTATCTACCGTCATACCATCGGGAAAAAAAGATTCGGCTTTTAGATCGATTAACACGCGGCGATCGCAAATACTGCCACTTTCTAGATCAAAATCATAAGCGTAGATAGTCTTAAGCGGTGAATCTGTGAGATAAAAAGTCTGATTGTCTGGACTCCACCCCAGCCCATTAGCTACAGTTAAACCAGTTTCGAGGATGTGCAAACCATCGCGATCGTAACGATACAAACTTCCCAAAGGTTCGCCTTTACCACTCATAGAATTAAACCAAAACCGCCCAGCGCGATCGCACTTACCATCATTAAAGCGAATGTCGGGATTAGTTTCTATATCCAATATTGGTGTAACTTGACCATTGCTAGTATCCAAAAAAGCGATTCGGTGCCGTTGAGCCATAATTAAACGATTCGTTCCCCCCGGTGCAATACAGCCAACAACTTCACCCACATCAAAAAACCGATCTTCCCCCGTAACTGGATTAAATTGATGAACGCGATGGTTGTAAATATCCACCCAGTAAAGCAATTGCTCGTCAGGATGCCAAAGCGTTCCTTCTCCTAGTCGCGCTCTTGCGGCAAAAATATTTTTTGGTAAATAATTAACGCTCATTATTTCTCACTTCTGATGCGGTTTGCTCCCACTGATTAGAAAACACAAATTTTTCTAAAGGCTTGCGAGTGCGAGGATTTTGTTCTCGTTGTTGCAATGATTCTGATAGAGTTTGAGCATCGCCAAGATAGCCAAGAGCGATCGCTGCAACGGGTTCGTAGCCTTCCGCAATCTGATAAACTTCTTTTGCTTTGGGAACATCAAAGCCTGCCATTTGATGTACAAATAAGTCTAAAGCGGCAGCTTGAATCGCCAAACTAGCCGCCGCCGCACCTACATCGTGAAAAGCATGGCGGTTTTCTTTCCCATTGCGTTCAAAATCTAATTTAGCAACCGAAAGCATTAGTACCGGAGCATTCCGCGCCCATATTTGATTTCCTTCTGCTAATACGCTAACTAAGCGCTCGAACTCAACGGGGTTTTCTTTAGTTGCAATAATAAAGCTCCAAGGCTGCTCATTATAGGAAGAAGCCGCCCATCGCGCCGCTTCTAACACGCTGAGTAACTTTTCTTTTTCTACCATGCGATCGCTAAAAGCTAAAGGACTCCAACGTTTTTGTAGAGGTTCTGCAATCGTGTATTGAGTATCTGCTAATTTATCGCTCATCAATTCTACCTGCTCTATGTAATGCGATCGTATTTATTCCGTACCAACTTATCGACTGCATTTAGTCGTAGTTACCGATACTTTTTGACGGCTATTAGCACCATTATATATTAAATAATTTAATGTTAAACTAAATACAGTCAAGTAGAGCCGAAGATAATATGATTACCCTACGACCAGGCAATCAAAGAGGTCATGCTAATCATGGCTGGTTAGACAGTTACCATACGTTTTCCTTTGCCAATTATTACGACCCCAAAAACATGGGATTTCGCGACTTGCGCGTAATTAACGAAGATTGGATAGCCCCTAGTGCAGGCTTTGGCGCTCACAGTCACCGGGATATGGAAATTATTACCTATGTCTTAGAAGGAGCGCTAGAACACAAAGATAGTTTAGGTACGGGTGCAGTAATTAAGCCTGGAGATGCCCAAAGAATGAGTGCGGGAACAGGAATTACTCATAGCGAGTTTAATAACTCCGCAACAAATCCAGTGCATTTATTGCAAATATGGATTTTGCCCGACACGACTGGAATTACGCCAAGTTACGAACAACGCAACTTTCCCCTAGACGAAAAGCTAGGCAAACTAAGGTTAATTGCGGCAAAAGATGGGCGTAATGGGGCGGTAAAAATTCATCAAGATGTGGATTTGTACACCTCAGTTTTAAGGAAAGGCGATCGCATTGTTCATAATCTTAAATCCAATCGTTACGCCTGGTTGCAGGTAGCAAGCGGGGAAATAAAGGTAGGTGATTTCGCGCTTATTGCTGGGGATGCAATTTCAGCTAGTAATACAGCAGCGCTGAATATTAGCACCGAAACCGATGCCGAAATCTTACTATTTGACTTAGTTTGATAAATTATCGTAGGGGCGCTAAGACCCGCCGCCCCTACCTTTGACGGCAA
>QQTW01000950.1_pt1 | contig 19562 bp, 25 predicted proteins | sample 1904831 | NCBI WGS metagenome assembly QQTW01 (sample SAMN09435610, study PRJNA476489) | Subsurface metagenome, whole genome shotgun sequencing project. | reverse complement strand
GTAGCGATGCCCAAAACGGTCAGAATCAATCGGATCTCCTAATCAAGCCCAAACCAACTTCTTCAACTCATGACCCCAAACTTCTAACAACCCAGTACTCCTCTTTGCCTCCGCCAATGAAATCACGTCTTTTTCCTCAATCATGCTTCCTCTTCTCTTTTCTTCCGCCACTGCTGTCTCCTCCCCTTCGCCACCCTGACTGTCTCCTTCCTTGACACAGTCTTGGGCGTTGCCTCCATTAAGACAAGCACGCTCGATATCCTCGCAAATACTTCTGACAAGTTCTAATTCCGTGACGAGTAAAGGCGAGTCTTGACCGCTCCCTGTTCCATCAGCGTCAGTCAGGTGGGCGAGACTGGAGCGGGAGGGGAGCGCTTTGAAAGCAAGAGTCTTGGTTGGTGCAGTAGGTGATTTCGATGGTTTTGGGGATGATGATTTTGTGGTTGTGGCGGAGTTTTTGTTTTCGCGAGAAGAATCGAGATTCTGAGCAACCGTATCTTGATCGACCGAATTCCTCAGCGACCTCGTATTGACGCGCACAACATCTTCCTTGCCAGGTCGATATTTGACCACAAAGCCGACATTTCTTTTCTCATCTGTCTGTGTAGCTGCAAGAGTCGAGGTGATATACGTGCCATACTGTAATCCAGCTATGGACCTGAGATCGACACGTTCAAACGACCAAACTTTCTCCATGTTCCAATCGAAGCGGACGGCATATAACGCCGCGTCCGTGAGAAGGAGGATAGCTTCTTCAAATGGGAAGGTGCGAAGTGAGTTTGACTCGTGCGGAGACAGTAACGTCCAGCCGCCGAGAAGCTCCTCAGACGGGTCCCCAATAACGATCTTGGAACTGGTATCGATGGCGTTCTGTCGAACTTTGCGCATTGACACTGCAGGATCTTTGCTCATCATGTCGGCTTCAAATTCTTCAAAGACCTGGGATGTGACATTTCCAAGCAGGTAGTCAATGGCAGCTTGCGCAAAGTAATCGTTCACAATGTTATTGAAATACCTCGATAATGTGAGGCCAAAGTCGTTGATAGCTCCACGGTAGTCTCGCTTTCGCGTACGCGTGAAGTCACCTTTCAAGGCAGCGGTGGAGGAATACTGCTTGGATATGGCGTCGCCATTGTCGGCCCAGACGGTGTTGAACCACTGCGTCGTCCTGTCAGATTGTAGACTTATGTCGAAACCCTCTTCCCGTAGATGTTGCTCTAGAGCTCTCTGACCACAGGCACTCTGAACGACGTTGGTGCGGTCGAGGCAGTCCATGCAGTTTGTGCGAAGTATGCCCGATTGCTTGTTCTTTATCACTCCTTCTACTTCGACGGTTACGCTAAACTCATCAAGTTTGCTTCCCAGAGTCTCCATCAGCAGGCTGACATTCTCGAATTTCATGCCTCGACAAACAGCATGGAAATCAAACCATTCAAAGCCAACTTTAGCTCCACTAGCTCCATTCTCTTCGTCGAGCTGTTCGACATGTTTCTGGTATTCTTCCCCGATATTGGCCTCTACCCCATGCTTGTTGACGAGTGACGCGATCTGAATCCCACCGTATCTCCCTTCAAGACTAGTCATATGACGCTTGAACGCTGCGTGATTGGTAGTGGTCGAGTGTTGAAGGACTGGGGCGGGCTTGAAAGAATACGGAGATTGCGAGAAGTATAAGGGTATTGAGCCTCGGAATTGTACAAATGAGTAGACTCTGTCTTTGCTTTGCCAATCCGGAGACGAAAGCATTTGCTCAGTCTCCACACTGTTGGCGGTATCACCATTGTCATCCACACCACGGCGTAGGTAACGAAGACCTGGCCTTTTGATTGACCGTCGAGATATTAGAGTCAGCAGGAATGCGCGTTCGCCACTCAATGGAGGCTGCGCTTCAGCGTCTTTGGATATTGTGTCAGACTCAATGACGTTCCGAGATTGAACATTAGCATCAAGGCCCTGAGCTCCAGGTTGCTGAGAAGATCTTTTTACTGTGAACATGCGCTGCCCAACAAAACCCTGCATTAGTGGAAGCACGAAGTGACTTAAGCCATTGTCAATGAATGGCTGCATCAGATGCCTGTTCCAAAAGAACTGTCGGACATTAGTCTTTCCTCCTAATTATGATTATATGTAATTAACTTACCAATGGATCAACCTTTTTGTGAAAACGAACATCAGATGAACTGACATCTTTGGATCCAAGCCTTCTCGTAATGTCGTAGTCATAGGAGAAGTAGAAACTTTGCGATGCCAGCATTAGCTTCGTTGTTTTGATCAACTTGGGCAGCAGACTGTTCGCGACGTCATCCTTGGATTCGCCGGCCTTCGTTGGATTTTGATCTGATTTGAAAGAACCCGCGCCTTTGTACTTCCCATTACTGTCTCTGACACCATCTCCAGTAACGATGTCCTTCTGCAAATCTTCTACAGGCTGTGGCTCGTTTGTGCTCATGCCTTGCGTCCTCCTCTTCTCAACACTCCAGCCTTTCCTCGAGAACCAGCGGTCTGCGAATCTTCCATACTGGCCTTTCTTCTCAATGACATCCTCAACGATTGTTGAGTTCCTTTTAGGTGCGGCAAAGGGTGGCCCAGGTGTCGAACCAACAGTCGGCTCTGGAGTGGCTGGCAAGGTAAGGTCGTCGTCCCCACTGAGGTTGCCCTGAGCATCAATTGATTTGTGATCCTCGTCATCCGAGGAGTCACTATCCCCTACTCTGTCGTCCTCAGTCTGCTTATGTAGACTCTCCTTGGCCTCGGTAATCGCATCATGGGCGTCGGATTGTGACGATAGAGGGATGAAGGCGACGCTAGTGATGACATAGATGGGCTTCCCCCAGATCTGGGCTACTTGCTGGCGACGTAGTATAGAAATCAAGTAAGATCGTGATGATACGGTGAGAAGGCCTAAGGCTATCGTTAGTAAACACCTAGGTGTGCGCTCTGGGTAGCCGTGGCTTACCAACAATCCCATGTGCCTCGAATGAAGCATAAGACTGCTTTTGGTCATAGGAATCCTGTTCTATAGGTCCAATGTGGTGTGTCTTGTAGTCAATTTGAATAGCGGAGAAATTGCGTTGGTTGCGCTGGGCAAGCGGTTGCAGAATCAGGCCATCCACTGCTGCAATAATTGCCAGCTTGCGCGCAAGCCCAGGCATCGCTATCAAATCGCATGAAATCGCATAGTATATTGGCTGAATGAGTCGAGTTCAATCATATCATACCTACTTCTTCCATCTTCACCAAGCACGCTCGGTTTGAGGTCCCACCCGCATGACGTAGTAAAATCTATGGGACGTACGGCGCGCTATCTACAGAAACCACCTTGGCGCTGGAGGCGCTCAATGGCACACTTTACTGTGGAGTTATCAATGTAGCCAGCGATGTATCAACTCATTTGAAGCATGGCAAGCATAGGAACGAAAACAGTCTTGCATTTTGCAGGGCCCCGTCCATCGGATGGCCATGCTGATCCTAACCGTCCTCCATCTATTCGGTGCCCTCTATGTACTTCAACAGCGCCTGGGTATACCACGTATCGTACATTGACTCATAACCGACAACCAACACGGACCAGTACAATTTAAGACCGACCCCAGAAACGCCGTCCATGCCCCACCGAGTTATCTTCGACCCATGCGAATAGCTCTTCAAAGACGAAAGCGAAGTAGTGTCTCATCCTCGCTCAATGAAAGGTAGTAGCGTGACCCAATGTGAAAAGCTCAGCCGAAAATGAGCGAGTGCTCAGCAGAAAGAAAGGACGCTCGTCTTTCCTCCATCTGCAAACCTGAGATGGAGGAAGCCTGGTTTATCGATTGTAGATCTTTGGTGGTTGTGGGTGGCCATTTAACCCGCCAAAACTACTCCTGCTCTTATCTACTTCACCTTCGCTATCTTCGAGCAAATCGTTCAGTCCAAGCTCGCCATTCTCCTCATCATAGGAGTGGATGAGACCTTGCCGGTCACCTCTGCTTCCATAACTACCGCTTCCGGAGCTCATCCGTCGATGATCCAGGCTTCGCCGAGCCTGCATACTACGTCGAGTTTGCAAGCTGGCAATGCCATCAGTCGGTATTCCATCGTCGACTTTGCCATTCAGAAGGCGATGTCCATCGGGATCTCCTCGAGACAGGTTCAAGAGGTACACTCCGGTAAAGATCACTAAGAAGCCGCAGAGAAGTGATATCGTGTTGACAGCGTCAGCCGTATTGAATCCCTGGAAGAGGATAAAAGATGCACATAGCGTGGCAGTTGTGAAGGTAACGTAATATAAAGGATTGACCCTTCATCTCATCAGCGCTGTCGCTCTCATTTGGGTTGGTTATCAAATCAGCTTACAAAGACGTAGAGAACTGACTCAAAGCTTTGTTGAAGTAATTCATTTGGGTCAAAATACACACGATCACAACAATTGCGAACGCGTATGTCGAAGGATGGGAGAATTGATTGTTTCCAGCCAAAGTGAGTTTGAGCGCAATTCCGAACGCCTTGACGGCCATAACGGACACAGAGCCCACCGTTGAGCAGATTGATATGTAAATCAGAGGATTTTTCTTGCCGTATCTCGGGGAGATCTTGTAAATCATGACGCTGGAGAACACAGCAACCGCTGCGCAATACAACATGAAACCTACACAGATTGTGAGTAGATGTTCAAGTAAAGCGCCGTCAAGATTGAGCTACCTGGTTGGATTGCATAATGGAGTATCTCATCAACGGTCTCGATTTCCCGGTCCGGAGGCGCATGCAGTACTATGATGACTGACCCTATGAGGCATATAGCGCACCCAAGCTTGCCCAAGGTACCCAGTTCTTCTTTAAGAAAATATGCACCCAACACTGCGCTATACATTGTCAGACAGGAATATAGTCATTCTGGCGGAGAAAGTTATACCCAATCAGCACACTGAGAGCGCCTAGGGGCGTTACCAGTATAGCTGGGGCAAATGCATATGCCGCAAAGTTAGCTATCTCACCCAGGACGACTAGAGCAGATTCAGTATTCCCATTGATAGCTCGAGGGCGGACAACCAACGTGTCACAATCCCACCCCACCACGTTAGGCTTTTCAAATATGCGAAGCCGTCTCCTTCAAATCCATGCCTCTCACTTGCTTCTAAGAGGCCCTTCACACCCACTCCCAGTCAGCTTTGTTACACAAACGAAGCGCACTGCGTTGATAGTATCTGTGACGTGAATGAAACGGAAATGAATGGGACGAGGAAAGGCACCTTTTTCGTTATCACAAAACTGGTACCTACGACGCACCAAACTTCAGCCTTCCTTCAGAAGTCTGCATTGATCAAGCAACTTACCGATAGCCATTGTTGATGTTATGGCCAATGCCAAACCTATGTACCTGCAGAGAACAATTCAGCTCTTGTCCGCGATCAGGCAATTCTTCATCTGCCACAGCGCGCCCATGAAACATACTTGTCCTCCAGCATGATGTACGTCTCGGGAGCAGAACCCCCGGCTTTGCGTATGGTACCGCACCCAACCACTGTGCGAGAAGTGTCGCCGCAACCTTGGAGATCTGGTTCTTTGCGCAATGCTTCTTATCCCAGGTGATTGGACCCCGGTGGATCCACCCTTCCTATGAAGATATGATGCAGTGACGTAAAACCTAAAGCAAAGGGAGTCGTGTTCGTCCTGCGATTGTAGGTGTTCAGGTAGTTGAAAGAGAATGGCGCATCACCATGAAGTGATATGTCAGTCAATCAACCCAGCCTAATCGTTCCGTTGTGGTCATTTCAACACCTCTATCGTCTGTTGATGTAATGACTGTCGTGTAAGGTCGTGCTAATCGAAGATCATGAGCGGCTCTATTTACGGAACCGCAAGGGGCTCGTTTGAGTTCAGTTGATACGCTGCAAGCCTGCAATTTGAGGATGACTTACATAAGCACGCAGAAATGATCATCCGGCACCTAAAGGTACCGCTATACCTCAAACAGCTAAGGTAACTAACGTAGAAGGGTAGAGTAGTCAAGGCCTGGATAATTTGACATTTCCGAGACGATTCATTAGGGGCTAAATAATATCGACTGTGACCTCTGCCTAGCTCTAGCAATAGGTACAGTCAAGGAGCTACGCTGCCACCTCCTCAAGCCCTAACTTCCGGGCGCGGTAGTGACTTGTTATCCCTGCACATACTGCGTCCGTCCAACCACCAGATCCAAGCCAACCACCAGACCCGATTGTAGACAGCCATCATAAGAGCTAAAGAGCACGACGAGGGGTATCCAAGGATGTCTGTACACCGGCAGCGCCATTGAAAGAGAAGAGCTGAGAATCGAGCAGCAAGAGAGGCGGGAAAGGAATAGAACTGAATGCTATGCTCGCAAGCAGCCTCTTACCATGAGCTTGAACGGGGTTATGGAAGGGAGCGCATCCGATTAGGCTAACGAAGAGTCGACGCACAAAAGAACAGGCCACCTTAAGACGAAGAATTACCTAGACTCACCGTTGGTTCATATTCATCCACACTACTTGTAACAGTAGAGGCTGACTCTACCATATCGACTACGGTCCATTGGCGTGGAGCTCAGGAGAAGATCTATATATGTCAGTAGTTCGGAAATCCACGGTCGAGCTGAGGAGGAGGTCGTCCTATAAGTGCCCGGGCGGTTGTGGCCGGCGGGGAAGGTGGGCGTTCTGCTATTCGGACAGATATCTTGGAACAAAGAGGAGTTGTCGTCGAATCGAGTGCCAAACGCAGCTTTAAGCGGTGATGTTGCACTTTGGGAATATTTGCAATGGGTTCGCTGTACAAGACTCAAGCAGAACGGACACGCTTTGCATCTGAGTCGTCCTGTAAGAATCTGTATATGGCAAACCAAGGCGCCGGTAGAACATACCTTGAGTACCCTCATCCGTGAGATAGCTTTCTGGATTCTCGGCGCGGGGACGCTTGGTGGATGTCGACGTTGGGGAAGAGAGCAGGGGATTGGGATTTTCCTCCCCATCCTGTGTGCTACTTATGTCGAGAATCTCATCCTCTTCATAGTTGATCTCATCATCGGCAGCAGTGGAAAGCCGATCTGCTGTATATGGGTTCTCTGAATCAACAGATGTGATGAAGGCATCCTTACGATGACTTGGGAGATGGTCATCCTTAGCTTCAGCATGGTCTCCGTTGGTCTCCAAGGCATCAGAAGATTCCTCCCAGCCCTCCTCACCTTGTTCTTGCAGCTCGGAGTGGTGAAGTCCTCCAGCGCCCGGGTCATCAATATCTGAACCTTCCATTTGCTCGAAAACATCGTCTTGAGTGTTTCCAGTTCCTTGACCGAGTGTCTCGGCATCATCGGGAAGTTCGGCTCTCTCATCTAAGTGTTCTTCGGTCTCAATGTTCACCGATTCTGCACCGGGTTCGTCGAATTCCGCCTTGCGCGATGAGCTAGGGGACTCCTCAGAAGCTTTGGTCTTAGCGTCATTCGGCTTTGAGGGCGAGACATCCTTGTCGTCAGTGGCCTGAAGCCCCCCTTCAGCATCGTTTGCAGGAACGTGAACATTATTGTGGTGGGTTTCTGAGTCAACTGTGTGATTGCCAGCTATTGTCGATGAGCCCGTTGAATTCTGTGCAGGTACTTCATCATCATCTCCGTAATCAATTAGATCAGCTTCCTCTTCTAATTCAACTTGGTGCATATTCGCAGAACTGCTACTATTCTCCATGTCTTGTGCAGGGCCTGAAATATCAGGTGGAAGAGTCTTATCTTCAGCTGCACTGCTTGCACCATTAGAGAGGACGGACTGTATCGTATCGCTCATAGTCAGGGTATCATGAGAATCCAGATTGGCCGCAGACTCTAGTGCATAGGCCGAGTGACTACTTCCTCGTTCATGCAAAGGTTCGGGGGTAACAGTGTCATCCTGTGAAGATATCAGGCCCTTGGCAATGGTTCTCAGTGTGCCCTGTGTCGAATGATCTTCTGAGCTCGGATATTCTGCGGCTTCGTTGCGGCTCTCTCTCTCCTCGCTTTGCTCGTCAGCTGTGCCATGACCGACATCACCATCGGCGGCGGCGGTGGCCTCGTCGTCGTCGTCGTCGCTTGATATTTCCCAATAAGGAAGCTGTGATATGCCTTTACCTTGCTTCGCGGCGTCAATGAGCCCACGAAATCTTTTTGCGAAGCTAGTTCGGATGCTAAGAATCATGTAAAGAGGGCCCACGTCACTGACTCCATCCTGATGGAGTAATTGAAGGTAGACACTAAGTATCTGGGAAAGAGTAGTAGATGAGGCGCTTTTGGAGTCCTGATATCGGATTAGCAGACGGATCCTCATTCGAAGACCGAGACAATTCACCTCGCCGATACAGAGTCCCAACTCCTCTATACGAAGCTCCAATTCATCCTCGTCAGTAATACTATCCGCAAGCACATCCCTGCACGCCAGGAGTAAATCGCCTATGCTACTAGTGGCAAGCTTTTCGTCGTGTAAAAAGAAGGTCGGTGAGTCGCTCTGGTCAGTAGGTGGAAAAAGAGATATCTCAGTATTCTGGTATGTTACAATCACCGGATGCACGCTTGTTAGTTCAAAAGTGGGTTCATGATTAGCTGCCACTGCATCAAGCCGAGAGCTTCCAGGAATGCTTCCGACCACTTGTGGCGCTGTCATCATTCTGTTCTCAGCTTTGCTGATTAAAGGGCTGCTTTGCAGAGTTTCCGATAAGGCCGGATTCTCGGGCCAATCAAGTTCATCTTCACCAGTCTCCAATGGCCGATCTACCGAAAGATCTGCAGCTGGAGTTACAGAGATCGATTCCAAAGTCCTGTTGTTCTCGTCCACATCCAGTGTACGAAGCGTGTCGTCTTCTCGGGAGGCATATGTCTGGTAATCAGATATCCCCACCAGATTCTCCTGGGGATGCTCTGGAGGAACGTTCTTGGGCTCACTGATAGGTGAAGACACCTTAAAGACGTCATCAGTGGCGTGCCCATTGTTTTGAGGATCGGCGGTCTCATGAGGCGCAACGGAGTATTCACCAGCATCGTGCTGTATGTAGTCTCCAGCATCATCAAGATCTTCGTCTTGTAATAAAACATCATACTGAAGGTCACTTTGGCTGCCTCCATCATCTAACATAACATCATCGTTGCGCGTTTCGGTTGGGAAAACGTGATCCCCTGTGGCATTTTCGGATCTCGCATCTTCGATTATGTAGTCGTTATCTTGATCTTGTAGTTCATCTTGCGCCAGGTCTAAGTCAACGTCCGTATCTCCATCTGTGCCAGGTAATCGATCAAATTCTGGGGACAACTCCATAACATCTCCCTGCGAAGGAAGCTCGAGGTCCGTCGCTGTCAAAGGCGCTGTTGTCATCGTGAGCGCTGAGGTGTTGAAATTGTACAGACCTATGATCTCAACAGCCACTAATGCAAGTGTTTGACTACACTTGGTATGTGGTAAAGAAAACGTTGGTGTTCGGATAACTGAAAATCGGGCCTCCTCCGAAAGAACACGATTGCGACAAGTGACCAAAATCCGATGGGACTGTTATTGAAGCTGTTATCAGTGTGAACGTTGCTTGACCACTTTCGAGAGTTGCTTGTAAGGTGAAATCAAGAAAGAGTAAGGTAGCTTCTGCCGCGGTGGTGTGATAGGGAGCGTGTTGTAACGCGACGTGAGCGTAAAGTGCGAGGAAACAATGATGACTTTGACAGTGAAGGCAAGGGATGGCGAGAGCTCACACTTGGTCTCTGCTCTTAAAGACAGTGGTGAATGTATCTGTTTGATAAGAACGATGACGATCGGAAGCCAGAGTGGTGGAAGTGTTCAGCGATACCTTAACGTTGATGTTGAAGACGAATACCTTAGAGTGAATGTGATTAGTCAGAGTACAGCTGCTGTTTGTGGCTAAGCAAGCCAGTGCCGCTCTAACTTAATATACGACCACCGATATTATTGTTGACAGCTACACCTCAATCTGTTATACAACGAGGGCAAGCCCATAGGTGCTACGCTAAAGACTATCACCCCATTGCAAGTTCACTGGTAGATAACACCGTCTTTCAATCGTTGGAGAGACGTCTCACCATGGTGAGCAGCACGACACTTTGAAGCCCGTAGCTTGCGTGGTTATGTAACTGACATAGGGCAGGTTGTCCTCGCAGCTTCAATATGCACCAGGGGAGGGAAAGCCGTACTATCACGCCAATTCCGAGAAATATCTCGATCGCGGATAGAGGCACTATTAGCATCCTTTCCTAAGCTTGCGGACTCTAGCACTCAACATACAACGGTGGAGCAAGACAATGTCCGCTATGTTTACCAGCCTCTGGACGAACTTTATATGGTCCTCATTACGAATCGGCAGTCAAACATACTCCAAGATATAGACTCTCTTCACCTGTTCGCACAGGTAGTGACAAGCATTTGCAAAAGTCTTGACGAGCGGGAAATTCTGAGAAATGCATTTGAGCTGTTGAGCGCCTTTGATGAGCTTGTGACGCTGGGATATCGGGAGAACCTCTCTCTTAGCCAAATAAAGACATTCCTGGAGATGGAAAGTCACGAAGAACGGATCCAGGAGATAATCTCAAGGGTGGGAAACACTTGCTTTTGAATGTAGTCGTTCACGGGTAGATGTTGACCTTTACAACAGAACAAGGAGCTTGAAGCGACTGAGGAACGAAAGCGAAAAGCAAAACAGCTCGAGCTTCAGCGGAAAGAAATGGCCCGGAGCGGACGTGGTGCGGTGCCACGAGCGCCTTCTTATCCTACATATACTCCCCCGGCACGTGCTACGGTTTCAGATACTTACGACAGCTACGAGGCATCGAAGAATAAGAATCTCAAGTAAGTATAATTCAAAAAATAGGATCGACTAGACCTAACGCAAAACAGATCCAGTACCCCGAAGGGTAAGGGAATGCAACTAGGCAAGAAGTCCAAGACGTCAGACATGTTCGAGCGAGTTAGAGGAGATCTTGGTCCTGAGGCAGAAGAGTCTGTGCCATTAGTACCCAAAACTCAGCCTTCTGTGATCGCGGAAAAGAGTCAGGGTCCTAGATTATCATCTTCAGTGGCTCGTGCTTCCGTTCACGTGACTGTAGCTGAGACGATCACTGCCAACTTGTCGCGAGAAGGGTCCCTCAAGTCCTTCGAGGTTAAGGGCGATCTCCAGCTTCGCATACTCGACCCTTCGTTCACCAGAGTTAAGTTGGACGTTGTTGCCAATGCGACGAGTGGAGCCCAGTTCAAGACTCATCCCAACGTTGATAAAGGTCTTTTCACCAACTCCAAACTACTACAATTAAAGGACCCTAGCAAAGGGTTTCCGGAAAATAACTCTGTTCCTGTCTTGAGATGGAAGGCGAACGCGAAGCCAGACAGCAACGACGTTCTGCCCATTACCTTCACAGTATGGGTGAACAGAGGCTCAGATGACACATATACTGTTACTGTGGAGTATGAGTTGACGGGCGGAGATGACTTGAAAGATGTCGCCGTTACAATACCATATGCTACAAGCGAGCCAGCTGTGTCGAGTTTCGATGCCGTCTACGAGGTTTCTGGTGACAGCCTAGAATGGACTATTGGAACTGTTGAAGAGGCCAATCCGACTGGAGCCTTCGAATTCGAGGCGCAGGCGGAGGACGATAGCGAATTCTTCCCGATGAGTGTACGGTTTTCCAAAAGCAAGCCCTTTGTGGATGTCGATGTAAGAACCGTCCTTTCGCCCAACTCCCGTCTCTGATCTCTCCTGACACTTCATGCACAGGTCTCCTCCATAACACTTCTAGATATGGACCAGGACGTGGAGTTCTCGAAGGATGTCAAGTCAGTAGTGGAATCTTATATGATTGAGTAGAATTGGCAGACCCTCAATCAAATCAATATCCGCCACTTTCTGCCATAAACTCGACGACCTCGAAGTCCAATTGCCACATGATCATACTTAATTATTCCCGTAGATGCTCAAAACTAAACAGCGTGACCGAGGCAGCTACTTGAAATATGCATAAATTATTCTCCCCTTTGATATAGAAACCTTATCCGACAGCACGATCGTAACCGTCACAACAGTCTAAGTCCCTGGCAAACCACAATACCTTAGCGTAGGTAGACGTGACATCCTCTCACCTTTCTACAAACCGTAGCCGTCAAAATGATCGAAGAACAGGATGATGAGCCAGCATCACTCAATATGTTGGCAGAGAAGATTGCGCCTCAGCCAGTCAACGGCGAGCAGCTGGCATACTGTCCCACCATGGATCTGATAGCATTGGGCACGAGAGATGATCAGGTTCAGGTCTTTCGACTCAATGGACAGCGGGTGTTTGGTGCTGCTTCAGGGCCAAAGTCTTTAAAGATTTATCGGTTGCATTGGAAGCCTACTGGTGAGCTCATGTGTTCGCCTCCTCGACCGAAACAGCTTCGGATCCTGAACAGATACGAGCGTTCGTTCCGGCAGTAACATTCATGTAGGGCAGCTGCTCGCAATTGCATGGAGTGATAACATCATTCGCTTGATCAGTCCGCACACCGGCAAGGTCGTTCATCAACTTGTTACCCATGTAGAACCTGGTCCCAAGGTGTCATTCCTTGATTGGAGTTTCAATTTCACGGACGGCAAGTCTGCAAGAGACCGTATCGAAAGACTAGGCCGCGAAGTTACTTTGGACGACGTATTGAGTCGAACATTGCAGAACTATGCTTCGGATACTACTGTTGATCTTCCAAATTACCTCGCCCTGCTCGATGTCGATGGCGCATTGCCTAAGCTAAGCGTCCTGCCTACAGGAAGCAAAGAGTATGTGTCATGTCTGATGATGATCAACCGTAGCTGACATGGACTACTGCTTTCAGCGATGATGTCTTTAGTTCACGGGCGTCAATTGATGCAATGTTTCAAGGCCCTAACCAAATTGTGGACGATGCTGTTGATGTTCTGCTCACAGCGTTCAACAATGGCGTCTTCCATATCAGCATCTATGACTGCTTCGAGATTGGCACCTTCAATCTTAGCCAGGCGTCTTCCGTACTGAAGGACTGCGAGCCATTACTACATGCATCTCATCCCTACACCTCTACCCATACGCTATTCGCTCGCACGAAGGGTGCGTCAGAAAGTCATCTGTATTTTATTCCCCTTGACCTGCGATTTATCAGCAACAGCGGCCAATATCTTTCCTTACTTGCTTCGAAATCGACCCAGCTGCAGCATCTACTACGTTATATACACCAAGTCCAAAAACAGATAGCAATTGAGTGGAAGACAGCTCAAGATCTGCCCAGTAAGTTCATGCGAAACATCAACGAAGCTCTTCACGAAGAATCTCAATGCAGCTGGGCGCATGCAGCCTACCATCTGCTCGTCACTGGAAATTGTTTCCCTTCAGTCAAAGAATGGTTGGTCAACGAGCTGATGGAGAGGGTACGAACCTTGATTCATGCACTTGGGCTGTGAGCAAAGCTTACAACAATTCTTTCACAGGGACATAAGCGATGGGAGAAAGCGGTTGTTACTGGGTACGAAAATGTGAGACGCTTGACTCATGAGAGCCTGCTTCCAGCATTAGAAAGATGCGTCGTACTGCTTGGACGGCTTCGAGGGCTTGCAAGATACCAAGCTTCGGACACCACGTTGGGACTTTCTGCTCAAGTTCTAACTAACGTTATGGATACCATCAACTGCCTGAATCTTATGGGGCACAATATTTTAATTTACACAGGCATCGAGTTTCAGCAATTCACAGCATTTTCATTGTGGTTACGCCATGAAATAGATACACAGGCTGCCGATCCGAATTCCACCTCTGCGGAAGAGCAGGCAGAAAAGGACACAATGGTCGACCATGCGAAAGTCCTTGCATATATTCAAGGTCCCATGACAAAGAGTCGCTTGGTTGAGATACTTCAAACACCGGACCATGATGACCAATCTGAGCTTGGACTGGATGCAGATGGGACGTCGCTATACGAAGCATTTAGAAAACAGGTCAGGAAGTACAATGAAGGTACTCACATGGAACAAAACCTGCCAAGGCTCGGCGACCTGTTCGGTCACCTTAGCAAACAATGCGAAGTTATCTTCAATGCCATTTCCCAGACACAGAAGAGAAACGTAATGTATGGCACACCATTGCTTATAGAGCGAAGCTGCGACACCCGTATTATGGATGCTAGGATGCGGTTCGAAGTAAGACCACAGACCATTGATCTTCAAATGCGCACCGGCTAAAGCTACTTAGCTCGAGAATATGGGAGACCAAGGAGAATGTGCTACATATCTCGCACTACGACCTTCAGACGAAAAGAACACTGGCAAGGTTGGCAAATCTAGGCCACAGTAGCCATAGCTGATGGTATCTAGTTCGACTGTATCGACTCTGCCTTAAGGTGGAAAATGGAGTGAGTTCCAGTTGTGCAAAGGAGATGACGCTTATATGTCTTCCCAACGGAGTCATCAAAGACATCAAATTTGTCGACGACAATTCGTTGATGCTGGTTTGGAGTGACGAATGTAAGTTGATCTTACTATGCTGGCAGTATGATGCTAACCAGGATATTGTAGCCGCAGACTCGTCAAGACTTCTTTGCTTCCCATACGGTGGAACATTGGCCGACCCCAACCGTCTACCGTACGTTAGTTTGCCCGAGAACGTCGGGAAGAATTTTAAGCAGCACGCTCATAACTTAATGGCTTGTCTCGATGTATCGGACGTCAGCTCGCTTGCACCTTACACTCGCCACATATTTTCACGAGAGGATCCAGGTCAGCCTGAGAAGCTTGAAGTAAATGGTCGCAAAGGTCGACGCGTTGTCTGTGTCCTGGACCACGACGGGCTTCGTTATAGGGTCTTCGACCTGGACAGCAACGCCGACATAGCACTTGCGAACCAAGAAGCCGGAGAAGGTCAAGTAAGCGGTGAAGATGCTGCTATGTCTGAATAATTCTGTGATACCCTGGCTTTGTATGCGTACCACGGAAAAGTGTTCGGCGTTTACTCAGGGAAGCAAAGAGGCGTCGACGATGGACCGGGTACAAGCAATCTTCGCGAAACGGGCTATACATGCTATGGTACCTTATGCTCTTGCCTGGAGCCGCAGAAAAGTCTCGAGGAGCTTACCTGTAGGTACATACCCATACAGCTGATTTATCCCGCTAAAGGTTGGGACAAACAAGAAGTGTGCACGGTATTCGACCATGCACGAGTACCGTGATCAAAAGCTTACCGTAGATACCTAATCATACATGCATTATAAGAGCAGACAAGGCTTGTATGAACATCGATCAATGTAACTTCATCCAAGCTGGGAAGTACTCGTTGTAATTTGCTGCATTTGCTTCATTCGTTCGCTATCCTGTAAGGCTGAGGTACAGTATGTATTGAGGTCGAGGCTGCTCTCGCTTGCGTGGGTGATCAAAACAGTCACCCAATCTAACGTCGAGCTTGCCCAATGATTATTGATCCCACACTGCGTCGAACTTCAACCCATCAGACGAAACAATCCAAGTTCTTTGAAAAGGGGCACCTTTTATTATCACGAATTCAATAACAGTCTTCTTCGGAGGTATTTTCCATCTGTCATTCCTGCGACGTGAAGCCCGGTTGCTCTTCACGTGTTGCTTGTGAAACTTCAATATTCGCTTCCAATCCACTGGCGTCTCCAGGTGTCCGGCCATCGTTTGTAGCTGCACCCCTTTACGGTACCAGCATCATTGCTTTGGACCACTGGTCGTCTAAAGCTTGATCGTTCAGCAGTCACGCTCTTCCATCAGCCTTGGTGACTCGCGGAGTAAGCTAGAGGTCTGGGACCGCCATCTTGCAAACATGGATGTGAATCAGGTATTAGAGAGCACGCTCTCACCAGGTAAGAGCTACTTGTTCCTCTCTTGGAGAACTATATCGTGGGTGATGAATACCTGTTAATAACTTATAGATGCGACCACGCGCCAGAACGCGGAGCAGCAGCTTTCGCAGGCCGCCGAAGTCGACTTCGTAAGTGATTCCATCTCCCAAGCGTGGTTTTGCTCTCTCCGTTCAGGAATACTCGTATTGAATTCAGAGTCAGGCAGGATACCTCACCACGCTTGCACAAGAACTTGCAAACGAGCAAGCACAACCATATGTTCGAACAGCTGCGGGCATCGCCCTCAAAAATTCCTTCTCCGCCCGCGAATACGCTCGGTTGCGAGAGGTACAGGAAAGATGGATACAACAAGTCGATCCCAACGTAAAGAAAGTGGTCAAGGATCTGGCATTAAAGACACTAGCTTCCAATGATGCAAGGGCAGGACAATCAGCTGCGCAATTCATTGCCTCTATAGCTGCAATAGAGATACCGAGAAACGAATGGCCGGAGCTCATGGCAGCGCTGGTCCAGAACGTTGGCGAGGGCGCGGATCATTTAAAGCAAGCCTCTTTGACAACGATAGGGTTCATCTGCGAGACGGACGACATTGATCTACGGGAGAGTCTCTCGCAACATTCTAATGCTATCTTGACCGCAGTTGTACAAGGTGCGAGGAAGGAAGAATCTAATTCAGATGTGCGAAATGCGGCCATTTCAGCTCTAGGAGATTCCCTCGAGTTTGTGCGTACAAATTTTGACAACGAAGGGGAGCGAAACTACATAATGCAAGTTATTTGCGAGGCTACTCAGTCTACCGACAACCGGATACAGCAAGGTGCTTTCGGCTGCTTGAATAGAATTATGGGGCTGTACTACGATAAGATGCGATTTTACATGGAGAAGGCCCTCTTCGGTCTGACGATTATTGGGATGAAGAGCGAAGAAGAAGACGTTGCGAAGCTTGCAGTTGAGTTCTGGTGCACAGTGTGTGAAGAGGAGATCGCTATAGAGGATGACAATGCTCAGGTTAGTAATGGCAGTATGACGGGGACGATCCGGTTGTGCTAACTTCACTGCAGGCTGCGGCTGAGGGCTCGAGTGAGATGAGGCCGTACTTTAGTTTCACCAGAGTCGCAGCGCGAGAGGTAGTTCCCGTTTTGCTTGAGCTTCTCACGAAGCAAGATGAGGACGCGGGTGACGATGACTACAATATCTCCAGAGCTGCATACCAGTGTCTCCAACTATACGCCCAAGCCATTGCGAGCGAGATCATACCTCCCGTGTTGGCGTTTGTCGAACAGAATCTACGGCATGAAGATTGGCATAACCGTGACGCTGCAGTCTCCGCATTCGGAGCGATCATGGAAGGTCCGGATGAAAAGACGCTTGACCCGTTGGTCAAGCAAGCTCTCCCAGTCTTGATAGGCATGATGGACGATCAAGTTGTACAGGTCAAAGACTCTGCAGCGTATGCGCTGGGTCGTATCTGCGAGAGTGTATCAGAGTCCATTGACCCTTCTATACATCTTCCCCCGCTGATCTCGGCTTTATTCACTGGGCTTTCCAGCAATCCAAGAATGGCCGCATCTTGTTGTTGGGCGTTAATGAATCTTGCGGATAGATTCGCCGGCGAGCCTGGATGCCAGGAGAATTCACTCTCAAAGCATTTCGGTGACAGTGTTTCCCACATCTTGCAAGTCACAGAGAGGTATGTATCAAAACACCGGCTAGATCGATCTTATCCCGTCCGTTGCTTATGCGAATCTAGGGGCGATGCCGACAATCAGCTCCGAACCGCTGCGTACGAAGTGTTGAACTCTTTCGTAACGAACTCTGCAAATGACAGCCTCCCAGTAGTTGCAAATCTATCCGACGTGATACTCCAACGCTTGGAAAAGACAATACCGATGCACCACCAGATCGTCAGCGTAGAGGATCGAATTACCCTGGAGGAAATTCAAACTAGTCTCACAAGCGTACTTCTGGTAGGTCTTTCGGCTCTCTACTTCCACAAGACTTCCTGTTGCTAACCTCACGAAGGCGATCATCCAGCGCTTAGAAGGTGAAATTAAACCGCAGGCTGATCGCATTATGCACATATTACTTCAAGTCCTCAACACGGTTGGAGGAAAATCCAGCGTTCCCGATACAGTGTTCGCTGCCGTAGGGGCGCTATCAAACGCGCTCGAGGAAGATTTCGTGAAATATATGGACTCCTTCGTACATTTTCTGTACAACGCTCTTGGTAACCAAGATGAACCTGGTCTTTGCGCTATGGCCATCGGGCTTGTCAGTGACATTACACGATCGCTGGGGGAGAAGGCTCAACCATATTGTGATGCCTTCATGAACTATCTCCTCAATAATCTCAGGGTAAGAGGTTATCAAATCTTTATCTTCTATATATTCCACTGACGCCGGTCTACAGAGCACGACTCTGAGTAATCAATTCAAGCCCGCCATCCTCCAGTGCTTTGGTGATATTGCGCAAGCTATCGGTGGTCATTTCGAGACATATCTTTCGGTAGTGGCCCAGGTGCTTCAACAAGCAGCTACAGTCACAGCAGGTACAGATGGGTCATACGAGATGCTAGACTACGTTGTATCGTTGCGCGAAGGTATTATGGATGCTTGGGGCGGCATAATTATCGCACTGAAGGCTAGCGGCAAAAGTGGGTGATCCGAGTCAGAAGGCTGAGCACCTGCTGATGATATCTAGCTCAACTTCTCCAACCATATGTCGAGTCGATTTTTCAACTGCTCAGCATAATCTGGCAAGACCAGAACCGCAGCGAGGCTATTTTGAGGTCGGCAATGGGCGTTATCGGGTAGGAGCTGAGATTGAACCAGTTGGGTATGTCCCTGCTAATTCGGCATAGTGACTTGTCGGATGCCTTTCCTAACGGCGAGTTTGCCAATTACTATCGGTCTGACTGGATCATGCACATGATCAAGGAAACCCGGTCGAATCGTGACTTCGCTTCCCGAACAATTGATACCGCCCGATGGGCTCGTGAGCAGGTCAAGCGTCAAATCGGAGGAAGCCAAGGCGTTCAGATGTCCTGAACCGCGTATAGCGGGTCGGGCTCAGACAGGAGTGGGCGCAAGTGCCTCAATCACAAGGCCACTGCTGGGGTTTTAACAACAGCGACGACAATGTCACGCAATCTTGTGGCCACCAACCCCACATTGTCGGCAAGCTTCCCCATACGGCCTCGCGTTGAGAAGCAGGTAACGATGAGCAATCTTTACCTCGCTCTATCCTCCAGCTCCTGGCTCCGGCACACGCACACGGTACCAATATCACAATTTGCCGCATCACAAATTATGCACCCACCACCACATCATTGCATCACCTTCCATCACCGTCGATCAATCCATTCACCAACAACACCTCTCGATAGCACGATACCCTACACCAGCATCACATCACACATCACCTGTAGATATAGAATTCTCACCAGCACGTGCACGTTTAGCGTCTGTCTTCCTGTCATGCAAAATTGATCGAATCGTTAATGCCCCCTTCCCTCCCCTGACGACCCCTCACACATTCATGTATGCCCAACCATTTGTACCCCTAGCATTACCAGACGCGGCAATGTTCTCCCCAAACTCCATTATATTCCTCTTCACTACCCTAAATTTAAATCCTGTATGCCCCACCCTTTTGTACCCTAGCATTATTACCCCTTCATTTCGTTCTCAGGTCGGTGACTTTGACATTTTACACCCGGACGCGGTTTTAGATTTCACCCTGTT
>QQTW01000949.1_pt1 | contig 19563 bp, 13 predicted proteins | sample 1904831 | NCBI WGS metagenome assembly QQTW01 (sample SAMN09435610, study PRJNA476489) | Subsurface metagenome, whole genome shotgun sequencing project. | reverse complement strand
ATTAGGGCGTTGGGCATGCGCTCCTCGCCTGCCCGAGATCGAGTCAAGGGAGGCATTACCACTCGGTTCTTGAGGATCAACCCCCCCAAGTCAAAAGAGCTAAGCAGGGATTTTGACAGTGTTTCAGTAATCATTCGTTTTTTCCCTAGCAATGATTCGCATCTTTAATATGACCAGTCTTATAAAACCGTTGTTGCAGGCGTTCCCGACGCAGCGCCCACCACTCAAGTAAGGATGGCTCTCGAACACTACTGTCCTGAACTGGACGCGCGATCGCTCTGAATGGTCAACCTTGGCGCGCAGTTACGATTTTCCCAATTTTCCCTTGAGCGATAGACTAGCTGAGTTTGACTCTAAGCCGAACTCGATATGAATTTATTTCTTATATATCATAGTCGTTATGAGTAGCTTTGGCAAGAGGAAGTGTCAGAAGTGGGCTCTGAATTTGGTATCCAAGCGCTACTTCTGGTAGGGCAACACACATTTCAACGCTGCGCTATAAGCGCCTGCCATTCGGCTTAATCAGGAAACCGAATCCTCACGTCCTGTATTGCCGGTGTTCAATGGCAATTCGCCAACAATATCCTGTCGACGTAAGGAGTCACGCATCTAAAGAGGCGACTCTCCGCCTCAGTTTAATCAATGAGGAAATACGTGCTGCTTCAGCACATCCAAGCGTGAACACTTCCAATAATCGATGTGGGAAACAATCAATCCACCTGAGTTAAGGCGTAACTCACTCCAGCCAGGAATAGCAATGCGCGGCTGCCATGGGAGCGGCGTATTCCAGCGCAAAGTCCACTGAGTTTTGATAGTGTCCCCCTCGCTGTGAATGTCGTGTAAATCCATTTTGGGAGAAATGAACCACCTGTTGATGAAAGCAATCATTGTTTTGTACTGCTCAACACCATGAAATCGGTTGAGCGGGTCTTGGAAGTAGACATCTTCAGCATAGATGCTGTAGGTCTGGTCAACTGGAAATCTTTGGTAGTCCTCTTTGAGGATTTGAATAATATCCATGCTTCTATTACTGTTGCGTAGACAGCGTAGGGGAAGTTTGATATTAAAAGTCCATTCTCAACTAGATAAGTACATGCCAATGCGGCTCCTAAAGCGGGTTCACTTCTGGCCAGAGACGTTCCAACTGACGCCGCCAAGCTGCAAGCACCTGTTCACGGGAATCTGCCCCCTGCTCCAAGTCACCCAATATTCCTTCCTCATAGAATCGATCCAGGTTTTGCAGCGTTGCTTCCAGCGATTGTCCTTGCTGTTTTGCTGCCTCAATAATTTGACGAATACGACTCTCAACCAGCTGGTTAAACACGTCAGATAGACCCGCCTGATGTAAAGAGATAAGTCGCGCGATCGCATCTGAAAAATCAGTTTACACCAAATCCCGGCTGTGCTGAAACACCCCCCACACTACTCCCTGATGCAGGGCATAGCGAGTCTGCTGAGTATCATCAAAGTTGGCTTCCAGTAGCTGTTGAAAAAAAGGTTCAGCTGCCTGGGCTGACATAATGGGTAGCAGAACTCGCAGCCAAGACTGATCGTCTGAGAGGATTACCAACAGCCGGAAATCCGGGGTTTGTACTTGCCACGATTCAGGTGTAATCGCTTCAACATCTGCTGGATCAAACAATTCTGAAAGCGTATTAGTAATTTCTTCTGGTGTCATATTGGTTAGAAAAGAAGCCCCCGACCAGTGCCGGGGGAAAGAATTTTAGATTTTGGATTGATTGATAGTAGGAACTTAAATTAGAAGATCCATTCCTGAACCGCTTCTTCAATCGTGTTAGTGTAACGCGATGGAGTCTCACGATTGAACTTCATCTGAATTGAACGGGTTTGTTCTCCGTCCGCTGCCACAGCCATGATTGGATAGTCAATTAAACCATCTTGGAAGGACATTTGGAAGCGGAAAGTGCCATCGGGATTTAGCTTAATTGGGCGACCTCCAATCGTGACACTAGCATCCGGCTCTGTTGCGCCGTAGACAATCAACTCCGCATCGGCAATTAACCAGAACTGACGAGGCTGAATTGGTGGCATCGAGGCAGAGAAGCCAACACCTGACATTCCCGCACCGGACATGGTTAGACCAGACATGGTAGGCACTGCCCACATACCCACGCCAGAGGGAAATACGTAGGAGCTGATTGCCTGTTCGTGAACGGATACTTGCTGCATCGAGCCGAAGAGAGAACCAGCAACCCGTTCAGCTTCAGCACCCTGAGCCATGCCAAAAATTTCGTCGTAAATGGGGTTGCTTGCGTACGTACCAGCAGCATCGGTGGCTGCCATCCGCTTCGCAGGCGGAACCAGTTCAAGAAAGGTCTTGCCGCGCAGGTCTTCATCGAAGTTAACAGTGATGAATTGATCCTCAATCCAGTCACTAGGATATACGGGGGGAACGTGTACTGGGGCAGAATGAGCCAAAACGAGCCACCGACCATCAGCAGAGCGATAACCAATATTGACTACATAGTCGCGATCGCTTACCGGGATCGGCAGATACCATTCCCGTGCCAGCTCATCACAAGGGTATTCCTGAATACTGTGAGGACTCTGGTACTCCAGATTGATATCAGTAACGTCGTAGATTCGCAGTGCTAGCTGTTGTCCCCCTTGTCGTCGCAGGTCTTCTTTGTGATCATTGGGAATATCCCAGTAAGTGTAAGCCCATTGCGGATCGCGCGGCATTAACACAATGCGACTTTCACCATAGCCAGCTGGGAGATCAGCTAGACCCTGATCGATATCGGTAAGGGGGCCACCAGTGCGGTCTTCCTGACCTAATTCGAATTTTGCTGCTTCCACGGCTTCTTGTGCCTCCAGTGTACGAGATGGACTAAAAGAAACTTTGGTGCGCTGGACTTCTTGAATTGACGCCAGCAATTGCGACTTACGCATTCGGCTATAGCGAGAAATGGCGCATTCACTGGCAACTCTGCGTAGTTGCCGCAATGTCATCTCTTCTAGGGGTGGGCGTTCTTTTGCCATGAGTGTGGCCTCTAATAGTTTGAACGGTGAATCCTTATTTTTCTGGGGTAATAGTCCATAACGCCTACGGCTTCTCTACGCTGATAGAATGCAATAGGCTCCAGATCCGCAAACTCTGCAACTTTTTCTGCCTGACTCATAGGGGTTCGAGGTTTCTCGCTAATACTTTCAGCCTGTTGATGAATAACAGGTTTGAGGTATCGCGACAACTCCCAGCAATGCCAAAAAAACATATCCTTGGGATCACTTTGTTAACAAGTATTAAACATAAAAGCCCTGACTGGGATCAAGGGGGCTGTAGATATATTTCCGGGAACTCTACGAATTTATCGGCTCTGCGGGGATCACTTTGTTATGCTTTGATGACATTACTGTAGTTTGTGAGCCATAATCTGGGCTCTTGAGCTTATTTGGTCTCAGTTAACTAACCAAATATCAAGAGTTCCTAACAAAGCCGCGTGGACAGTGCCCACCAATTGCTCCCAAGTGGGCAGTGCGCACCCTACCTAATTGTTGAAAGCTGGATCAGAAACTTTATTCCCTCGCCCGGACGCTCGCGCTTGTTACGCGCTTCCCCCCTTCTGCGGTGACAGCTATTTGAGAACCTTCATTTCCCGGATGCGCCATTTACCGTTTTCGCGAATCAAATCATATCGGACTCGCAAGTTTTCGTTGTAAGAGGAATCCTGGTTTAGCTGACCCTTTTCATATAACTTTGCCACTTCATTCACACTGGCTTCTACCTGAGCCTTATTTGGAGTGGCTTCACTCGTTTGTACAGAACCCACCTTCAAGCTGTGTTTATACTGTCGATACCGGTCATCTGCCTTATCCTTCTGGGCTAGTCGCTGCCATTGAGACAAGGTTGGAGCAACTAATACCTGCTCTAATCTATCAATGGCATGGTTTGAACCAAAAGCTGCTGCTTTTGTAGACAGCCAACTTTGAAGTACTTGCTCAGCCGTTTTTTGGTTCAGCAGTTCCACCTTGGTTAGGACTTCGTCGCTAGGCTCAGGGATAGGTAATGGGGGTTGATCCAACTGCACCAGCAGTTGTTCTCCTTGCAATAATGGCGTAGGGAAAAAGGTTTGCATTAACCTACCATAGGTTTGACTCACCAGAAATCCCAAAACAGATATACCCAGCATACCGGCAAACACTAGCAAAACCAGCCGCGGATTCTTAGCTGACAAGACATTTTTAAAAGCCCAATTCGACCTCCTACCCGGTTGATAGGAAAATGTTTCACCATCCAGAACGCCCAATTTGTGGGCAAGCTGACTTCGTGACCGTCTTCTTGACCGTCGCGGAGAAATTTGCAGTTTGGTTAGATCAGTAGTATCGGGTGAGGTGGTGGAGTTTTGCTTCAAAGCTGGTGTCGCAATTTGCCCTGTAGTAGGCACGATTGAGACACCATCTGGGGTAGCATTCGGTGCTGCCGTAGCAGTTTGTGATAAAGTGGCACCACCCACGACAGCAGCAGTGTCGTAGGTAGGGGTTTGCCTACTCCTTGCTGTATTTCGCCCACGCCGTTCACGCACACTGGTGGAACCGGATTGGGACACTAAAGCCGAATCACTGCTTTGGCGTGAACGAGTCGCTTGGGCGTGGGTGAGCGACTGTGGTGCCACCACATTCCACTCATTGGCTGCTTCTACCTGCGTTGGCAGCGCTTCCAAATAAGCCTGAACCTGCTCATCTGCGAAGTAGTCCTTAAGTGAAGCCTGCTGCTGGGCTAGATCCCGAAAGTGAGGAAACACTTCGGTTTGCAACCAGCGTTCAGCATAAAGACATAGTCCCGGTAGCAGGTCTGGAAACCCTTGAGAATGTTCTTTAATGAAGGCTAGAGGCTCGTACTCCTGACTGAGTTCTAAGGCACGACTCGCTGCTTCTGTCTGACCGAGTAGAAGCGAACATACCGCCTGTTCTAGAGACAAATCCTGGCGCTTACCTAGATGTATCAGCAGCAGCCTTGCTTGACGAATCAGCGCGGGCAGACGTTGAGCAAAACCCCGTGCTATTAGGGCATAGACTGCCAAATAAGTAGCGACAGCGGAGGGACGTTGACTTTCCGCTTCAAATAGACTTTGCTGCTCTGCGGCTGTTAGGTAGCTACGCAGTTGTTGAATAAATCGCAGAAAGTCATCAAGGCTAAGACCGGACCGGTCGTCTCCAGTGCCATCAATGCCACCGCGTTCTGACAACATGTCTTGCAAAAAATTCAAGCCTTGACTCCGTTCCCCAAAATTGTCTTCGGAGCGCGCCAGTAATTCAAGAATACGGTAGGGGCGCAACTTGTAAAGATCGGCTTGAATTTCACCACGAACGCGCTCGAATTTTTCTTGGCTTAACAATAGCTTTTGACCTGCTGACAAGGAGGTAGCGGCATCTTCGTATTGATCTTGTTGCCATTGCTCTCGGCCCAGTTCTAAGCAGGCAAGGGCTACTGTTAGAATAATATCTGACAGTACTTGGTCGGGTTCGCTGCTTTGTTCATATAAGGTAACGTTGCTAGTGCTGAGATAGGGACGACCCAGCTTCAATACAAGTTCGTATTCTCCTAGCTCTTGTAGAATCAATAAGGCACCGACAAAAAGTTCGTCAGCAATTTCGATGCTTGGAGTGTGGGGCTCAACGGCAGATGGGAAGAGTTCAGAAAGCTTAATCGGGTCAGAGGATTCTGAAGAGCTTGTGCCTCTGCTAGCTTCAGCTCTAGGCTCTTCGGGGTTATCAGCATCGAGCTCATAGGTGTAGGCAAAATAGCTGGCATCGTAGCAAGTGCGTTGTTCTGAATCAGATAAAACCCCGTAAGCTGCTTCTAACAGTTGTTTTCGAGCCACGATCGCTGTTTCAGAATACTCTCGTCGCGGCAATTGCAAACTGCGATCGCGGTAAGCCTGCTGCAACTGTTCAGCACTGGCCTGAATTGGCAGTCCTAGAATTCGATAGTAATCGAGCGGAATTCGCACAGTCTACTTCCCCAGCAGCGAACAACTAAATTAATCCACAGTAGTGAATAGAGGCAAGCGTTACTGTGCCATTATAATAACCTGTGGGGTTCCCTTTCGCTTATGTGTTACCCGACAATATTGATTAACTTGGATTTTGGTTGCCTGCCATCAGGGCTATCTCGGTTTCACCACTAGCACTGAACAAGGAGCATCTTCAACAACTTGGCTACTGACAGAGCCTTGTAAAATTCGCTTCACACCCGTCAAACCACGACTGCCAATAACTATCAGGTCAGCCTGGTAAATATTGGCAAGGCGAATAATTTCTTCAGATGGATCGCCGCTAACAATCTCTAATTCACTCTCTCCAGGCAGTTTAACCTGGTATGATTGCAGTTGTTTTTCAATATGTAAATAAGGAAGTGCTTCGGAATCAATATCAGGCTTATCAGCAACCACTTCCAAGTTTGACTCTGGGGGGGGGATGACATGGGAAAGGATAATTTTCGTTGCTGGTTGGAGTTGCAGTTCCCAAAGGGTCTGAATCACTCGCTCCGACAGATCTGAACCGTCTAGGGCTACCACAATTGTTTTTAGCACCGCCTGCGTCTCCTTTGGGCTTTGTAAGGATTAGGGATTGGGTTTCTTCCCTTTTCCCAATTCTCAGTCACCAGTTTCCTTAGTTTGCATCCGCAGTCGCACTGATTCCGCATGGGAGGGCAAACCCTCGGCGTTAGCTAGCACGTCAATCGCACCCGCTACTTTCTGGAGGGCGATCGGCGAGTACTGAATCAGACTGGAGTGTTTTAGGAAGGTTTCCACTCCCAAAGCGGAGGCATAACGGGCGCCACCAGAAGTAGGGAGTGTGTGGTTAGGTCCAGCCAAATAGTCTCCCACTGCTTCCGGTGTGGAGTATCCTAAAAATATAGCACCGGCATGACGAATCTGCTCAAGCAGCGCCCAAGGATCAGCCACTTCCAGTTCTAGGTGTTCCGGCGCAAATTCATTTGAAAGTTCTGCTGCCGCAGCCAGAGATTCTACGACGACGATTAAGCCATAGTGAGCGATCGCTTTTTCTGTCAACGTGCGACGCGGGTGATTTACCAGTTGTCTCTCTACTGCAGTTCGCACATTCTTAGCCAAACCCATATCCGTCGTTAACAGAATTGCTGCTGCCATCGAATCGTGTTCAGCTTGCGCCAACAAGTCAGCTGCCACATGAACGGGATTAGCCATTTCATCTGCAATAATCAGCACCTCCGAAGGCCCTGCCAAAGAGTCGATTCCAACTGTACCGTAGACAAGTTTTTTTGCCAATGTGACGTAAATGTTACCGGGACCTGTGATCACATTAACTTTGGGTATCGTTTCTGTCCCATAGGCTAAAGCCGCGATCGCCTGAGCCCCTCCTACCCGATAAATTTCCTCCACTCCAGCTTCCTGAGCGGCAACTAGCACGGCTGGGTTAATTGCCTTTCCTATTCCTGGCGGCGTTGCCATTACCCGGCGCGGTACGCCAGCAACTTTTGCTGGAATTGCATTCATCAGCACTGTACTGGGATAAGCTGCTTTTCCACCTGGAACATATAGCCCTGCCCGATCTACTGGCGTGTAGCGCTTGCCTAGCACTATCTCATCATCCCCGAACTGCACCCAGCTTTTAGGAACCCGCTGGCGATGAAACGCTTCAATTTGTCGGCAAGCCAGCACAATTGCACTAAGTAATTCCTTAGATACCTGTTGATAGGCTGCGTCTAGCTCTGCTCCGCTGACGCGCAGGTCTTCTTGCTTAAGGTTTTGTCGATCAAATTCTGCTGTATAGTGCAAAACGGCTCTGTCTCCCTGGCGCTTCACCGCCTGAAGCACCTCCCGAACCGTCGCTTCTTTGTGTGCTACTTGGTCATCATGGGTGCGATCGCAGATACGCTGTAGTTCTGCTCGTACTTCGGCCTGCTGAGTAATAATTCGCAGCATGGAGTTCGGAATGCCAATCTAGGAAATACCGGCTACAAAGTTCGAGTCTTCTAACTTCCGTACCGTGGGGATACAAAGCCGACCCTTACTCGTTTCTCTAGCTTAACGTGGATTTTTAGGAGAATCGCAATAATTCCACGTAGATGCTATATTAGTGAATCTAGGATTTATTTTATATAACAATCGAGCTCTTGTAACTAACTGTGGCCAACACCAAGTCTGCTATCAAACGCGTCGAAATCGCGGAACGGAACCGTCTGCGTAACAAAGCATACAAATCAGCGGTTAAGACACTGATGAAAAAATATTTTGCCGCCGTAGAGACGTATGCTGCTAATCCCACCCCGGAAGTGAGGCAAGAAGTGGAACAGCACATGGCTATAGCATACAGCAAAATTGACAAAGCCGTGAAACGCGGAGTGCTGCATCCGAACAATGGAGCTAGGAAAAAATCAAGTTTAGCCCAGAGACTAAAACGGCACGAACAACCAGCATCAACAGAAACATAGTTAGTGGTCATTTGTCATTGGTCATTTCATTAGCAAAGGGCAAAGGGCAAAGGGCAAAAAATGCAGTTGATTGACTCTCACGTTCATCTCAATTTTGATAGTTTTGAGCCGGATTTAGAAGCCGTACGCTCGCGCTGGCAAGAAGCCGGTGTGGTTCGTTTAATACACTCCTGCGTTCACCCAGATGAATTTGCCAGTATTCAAGCCCTGGCTCAGCGATTCCCAGAAATATGTTTTGCGGTTGGCCTGCACCCGTTGGATGCTGAGAAATGGACTAAAGACACGGCTAACCAAATTCTTGCACTCGCTCATTCTGACTCCAAGGTGGTGGCGATTGGTGAAATTGGGCTAGATTTTTATAAAGCCGATAACCAAAAGCAGCAGCGAATGGTCTTTGAGGAGCAATTGGCGATCGCCGAGTCACTGAATTTACCAGTGATTATCCATTGTCGTGAGGCAGCAGCGCAGGTGCGAGAGGTGTTACAAGACTGGAAACGTAACGGCAATCGCAAGGGCGTGATGCACTGCTGGGGAGGAACACCAGCAGAAACTCAATGGTTTATCGACTTGGGCTTTTATATTAGCTTCAGTGGTACGGTCACGTTCAAAAACGCGGAGCAGATCCATAAGAGTGCTCAGATGGTTCAGAGCGATCGCCTATTGATCGAAACAGACTGCCCATTCCTGGCTCCCGTTCCTAAAAGGGGTCAACGACGAAATGAACCTGCACACGTGCGCTACGTAGCCTCTGCGATCGCCCACCTCAGGGGTGTAACTATCGAGGCGATCGCCGCCCAAACGACAGAAAATGCCTGTGAACTATTTGGTATTTCAGTGTAAATATCTATGGGAGTTAACACATAAAACTATGGGGGCATGGATAATCTATCAGAACCGGCATCTACAAAGCCGTTGGCTTGCGCCATAATAGATAAAGAAGCACCTGTCAACTACCTCAAATACATGACCATGAGGATAATGCCGTTTTATTTTAACTGTCTGGTTTGACTTTGGTTCCAGAGAACGGAGGTGCAAAGGATTTAATTGATAGCAATCCAACCATGAAAGCTTGACGGACTTATAACAGGGTCGAAGGTTTACAACAACGTTTTATCGGAATGTTACACCCCGTCCCGCTTACCTCCTTAAATGCAAACCGAGTAAATATCAACGGAGACATCGATTGGGATAAAAACGACCTGCATTCACGTATCTTCCTAGACCTTGGAATAGCAATGGTAATCCTGAGTCTGGCGTCATACAGTGTTGAAAATTAATTGCGGCTGCGATCGCTACTTATACCAAAATAAATATTATTTTGGAATTGGTCAGATGATTATCCCTTTAGATCATAAATAGCAAAACAAACGGAGAACGTGATCAATCTGAGTATCAGACTAGAAGAGCGTGGTAGTAGCGACAACTACAGAATACAGAGAAGGGTAGTTTGCCGTGGGTTAATGCTGCAACATTACCAAGTGCAGGTGAGGAACTGCAATTATTGTACAAACAGTGAGACTGAAAAAGCAAAGTAAAGTTTGTGAGCTGGATCTCCACACCTGTTGATAGCAACAGGAGGTTAACTGGGGGTGTTGCCCGAAACCGACACGTTCAAATACGAAGAGCGAGCATATAGACGCATGACAACCGAAAATTATATCGAACCCGCCTTCCTGCTACCTGATTTGATTGAAATCCAGCGCTCGAGCTTCCGCTGGTTTCTGGAAGAAGGACTGATTGAAGAACTCAACAGCTTCTCACCGATCACCGACTACACAGGCAAGTTAGAGTTGCACTTCTTGGGTCAAAATTTCAAACTGAAGCGGCCCAAATACTCTGTAGACGAAGCAAAGCGGCGCGATAGCTCGTATGCAGTGCAGATGTATGTGCCGACACGCTTGATCAACAAAGAAACCGGGGAAATAAAAGAGCAAGAAGTGTTCATCGGCGATCTACCGTTGATGACAGATCGAGGCACCTTCATTATCAATGGAGCGGAGCGGGTAATAGTCAACCAAATAGTTCGCTCCCCCGGAGTGTACTATAAATCGGAAATAGATAAAAACGGTCGGCGCACCTACTCTGCTAGTTTGATCCCGAACCGGGGAGCATGGCTGAAATTTGAAACAGATCGCAACGACTTGGTGTGGGTGCGAATAGATAAAACCCGGAAATTGTCGGCGCAGGTATTACTAAAGGCTCTAGGGCTAAGTGACGCGGAAATATTCGATGCCCTCAGACACCCAGAGTATTTTCAAAAGACGATTGAGAAAGAAGGGCAGTACTCAGAAGAAGAAGCCCTGATGGAGCTATATCGTAAGCTCAGACCAGGGGAACCGCCAACAGTATTGGGAGGCACTCAACTATTAGACTCGCGCTTTTTTGACCCTAAGCGGTATGACTTAGGGCGTGTGGGACGATACAAGCTCAATAAAAAGTTACGGCTGTCTGTCCCGGACACTCTACGGGTGCTGACACCAACTGACATACTAGCGGCGGTAGATTATCTGATCAATTTGGAGTTTGACATCGGTCAAATTGATGACATTGACCACCTGGGCAACCGACGAGTTAGGTCGGTGGGGGAATTGCTGCAAAACCAGGTACGTGTGGGTTTGAACCGCCTGGAGCGGATTATTCGGGAGCGGATGACTGTCAGTGATACCGAAACATTGACACCTGCATCTTTGGTAAACCCCAAGCCATTGGTGGCAGCAATTAAGGAGTTCTTTGGCTCTAGTCAGTTGTCGCAGTTTATGGATCAAACTAACCCATTGGCGGAGCTGACCCACAAGCGGCGACTGAGCGCGCTTGGTCCTGGGGGATTAACGCGGGAAAGGGCCGGGTTTGCCGTCCGGGATATTCACCCATCCCACTATGGTCGAATCTGCCCAATTGAAACGCCAGAAGGTCCAAACGCAGGGCTGATAGGATCACTCGCGACTCATGCGCGGGTAAATCAGTATGGGTTTTTGGAAACACCGTTTAGAGCGGTAGAGAATGGGTATGTATTACTCGACCGACAGCCTGTATATATGACCGCAGATGAAGAAGATGATTTGCGGGTGGCACCGGGCGATATTCCCATAGATGAAAACGGTTATATCATCGGACCGAGTGTACCAGTGCGGTATCGGCAAGACTTTACCACAACAACGCCAGACCAAGTAGACTACGTGGCAGTGTCGCCGGTGCAGATAGTTTCAGTGGCGACCTCGTTGATTCCATTTTTGGAGCATGACGACGCGAACCGGGCCCTGATGGGGTCGAACATGCAGCGGCAAGCCGTACCCCTGTTAGCACCAGAACGACCGTTGGTGGGAACCGGTTTAGAAGCCCAGGCAGCAAGAGACTCGGGAATGGTAGTAGTATCCCGTAATGATGGAGAGGTGTCATATATAGATGCGACCTCGATTCGGGTTCGCTCAAAGATTAGGGATACGACCCACTCGGCTGAAATCGAATACCCGCTTTCCAAATACCAGCGCTCAAACCAAGATACGTGCCTGAACCAAAGACCGTTGGTAGCCGTTGGCGACACGGTTGTGGCGGGTCAAGTCCTAGCAGATGGCTCCTCAACTGAGGGTGGAGAACTGGCTTTAGGTCAAAATATCCTAGTAGCTTATATGCCTTGGGAGGGCTACAACTACGAAGACGCAATTTTGATTAGTGAAAGGCTGGTTCAAGAAGACGTTTATACCTCAATCCACATCGAGAAATACGAAATTGAGGCTAGACAAACGAAGCTCGGACCAGAGGAAATCACTCGAGAAATTCCGAATGTGGGGGAAGATGCCCTCAGAAGTCTGGATGAATCCGGGATTATTAGAGTCGGAGCCTGGGTGGAGTCGAGTGATATTTTAGTGGGCAAAGTCACCCCCAAGGGAGAATCGGACCAACCGCCAGAAGAAAAGCTGCTGCGGGCGATTTTTGGCGAAAAAGCCCGGGATGTACGCGACAATTCCCTCAGGGTGCCAAACGGTGAGAAAGGCCGAGTGGTGGATGTGCGCGTGTTTACCCGCGAACAAGGGGACGAATTGCCGCCAGGGGCAAATATGGTGGTGCGGGTGTATGTAGCACAGAAGCGCAAAATCCAGGTCGGAGACAAAATGGCAGGAAGGCACGGGAATAAGGGAATTATTTCTCGAATTCTGCCCTTGGAGGATATGCCTTATTTGCCGGATGGTACTCCCGTAGACATTGTGCTCAACCCCTTGGGTGTGCCGTCGCGGATGAATGTGGGTCAGGTGTTTGAGTGTCTGTTGGGTTGGGCAGGACACAATTTGGGTTTGCGCTTTAAGCTGACGCCGTTCGATGAAATGTATGGCTCGGAGTCATCGCGCACTCTGGTGCATGACAAACTCATGGAAACGCGGGAGTTGACTGGCAAGGAGTGGCTATTTAATCCAGATGCGCCTGGGAAACTAACTGTGTTTGATGGTCGCACCGGGGAAGCGTTTGACCGACCAATCACGGTGGGCATAGCGTATATGCTGAAGCTGGTGCACCTGGTGGATGATAAGATTCACGCCCGCTCCACGGGACCCTACTCGCTAGTGACCCAGCAACCTTTGGGCGGCAAGGCGCAGCAAGGGGGTCAGCGATTTGGAGAAATGGAGGTGTGGGCACTGGAAGCATTTGGTGCCGCCTACACTTTACAAGAGCTCCTGACGGTGAAATCCGACGATATGCAGGGTCGCAACGAAGCGCTGAATGCCATAGTCAAAGGCAAGGCGATTCCCAGGCCGGGTACACCGGAGTCGTTTAAGGTGCTGATGCGGGAGTTGCAGTCACTGGGGTTAGATATTGCAGTGCATAAGGTGGAGCAAAAACAAGACGGAACATCAGCAGATGTGGAGGTAGATTTGATGGCAGATCCTCCGGGTAATCGTCGCACTCCCAATCGTCCTACTTATGAATCACTCAAGGAGGGGGCGCTGGAGGAAGAAGAAGTATAAAGAGCGGACCCCGCGATAAGATTGCCCCCCTACGATAAGATTGCTCTCTCCCCTTTAACCTTTAACCTTTTTCCCTTAATCGATGAGAACTCAGCTTTCAACTTCTTTCGACTACGTCAAAATTGCGATCGCTAGCCCGGATCGGATCCGGTACTGGGGCGAGAGGACGCTGCCTAATGGTCAAGTGGTAGGCGAGGTACTCAAGCCTGAGACGATCAATTACCGGACATTAAAGCCAGAGATGGACGGGCTGTTTTGTGAGCGCATCTTTGGCCCTGCAAAAGACTGGGAATGCCACTGCGGTAAATACAAGCGGGTGCGGCATCGGGGTATTGTCTGCGAGCGCTGCGGGGTGGAGGTGACGGAATCCCGCGTCCGGCGTCATCGCATGGGCTACATACGTCTGGCGGCACCGGTGGCTCATGTCTGGTATCTCAAAGGCATCCCTAGCTACATCTCAATTTTGTTAGATATGCCGTTGCGCGATGTGGAGCAAATTGTCTACTTTAATGCCTACGTTGTCCTCGCGCCCGGCAATGCAGAGACACTCCATTACAAGCAACTACTCAGTGAAGATCAGTGGCTGGAAATTGAAGACCAGCTTTACTCAGAAGAGTCAACGCTCGTGGGGGTTGAAGTTGGCATCGGAGCAGAGGCGCTATCACGGTTACTCAGTGATATCAATTTAGAAGAGTCTGCAGAAACATTGCGCTCAGAAATTGCGAATGCAAAAGGCCAGAAGCGCGCGAAGCTGATCAAGAGGCTGCGGGTAATTGACAATTTCATTGCAACTGGTTCAAAACCAGAATGGATGGTTTTGAATTGTATTCCTGTCATCCCGCCGGATTTGCGCCCGATGGTCCAGCTCGATGGTGGTCGTTTTGCAACTAGTGATCTCAATGACCTTTACCGACGAGTAATTAACCGCAATAACCGTTTGGCAAGGCTACAAGAAATCTTGGCTCCAGAAATTATCGTGCGCAACGAAAAGCGGATGCTCCAAGAAGCTGTGGATGCCTTAATTGACAACGGTCGGCGCGGACGCAAATAACCGCCCACTCAAGTCTTTATCTGACATTATTGAGGGTAAGCAAGGCCGCTTTCGCCAAAATCTGCTCGGAAAACGAGTGGATTACTCTGGACGGAGTGTGATTGTAGTAGGACCGAAGTTACATATCCACCAGTGTGGTCTGCCCAGGGAAATGGCGATTGAGCTGTTCCAACCATTCGTGATTCACCGGTTGATTCGCAGCGGGTTGGTGAATAATATCAAGGCTGCTAAAAAGCTGATTGCTCGGGGGGATGCATCTGTATGGGATGTGCTCGAAGAAGTGATTGAAGGTCACCCAGTTCTACTCAATCGTGCTCCGACTCTGCACCGGTTAGGAATTCAAGCTTTTGAACCGATTTTGGTGGAGGGTCGCGCTATCCAGTTGCATCCGCTCGTGTGTCCGGCGTTTAATGCGGATTTTGATGGCGACCAGATGGCGGTGCATGTGCCGTTGTCCTTAGAGAGCCAAGCTGAGGCAAGGTTGTTGATGCTGGCTTCTAACAATATCATGTCACCGGCGACGGGCAGGCCAATTGTGACTCCAAGTCAGGATATGGTATTGGGCTGCTATTACCTAACGGCAGAAAATCCCAATGGGCAAAAGGGGGCTGGACGATACTTTGCTTCCTTGGATGACGCGATTATGGCCTATGAGCAACAATCTGTTGACCTCCACGCTTTTGTGTGGGTGCGCTTTGATGGGATTGTGGAGTCAAGCTTAGAAGAGCTTGAACCGTTGCAAGTGGATAAGGCTTCAGATGGTACGGTAACAAAGCTCTACAGTGAGCGGCGTAGACGTGAAGATGCAGATGGAAATCTGATTGCCCAGTTCATTCGCACAACTCCAGGGCGGATTATTTATAACAAAGCAATTGCTGAAGTGTTGAGCTAGGGAGCTGCACAGAAAGGTCATTCGTTCAGTTGAAAAAAGGGACACTCGCACAATGGCAGACGGTAAGGAAATGATTTTTCGCAATCGCGTGGTTGACAAGGGTCAGCTTAAGAAGTTAATTGCCTGGGCTTTTACGCACTATGGCACTGCCAGAACTGCGAGCGTAGCTGACCGACTCAAAGAATTAGGATTTCGCTACGCAACGAAAGCTGGTATCTCCATCAGTGTGGATGATTTGATGATACCTCCTAAAAAGCGCGCTCTCCTAGAAGCAGCGGAAGCGGAAATTCGCGATACTGAAACCCGGTACACACGGGGCGAAATCACGGAAGTGGAACGTTTTCAAAAGGTGATTGACACCTGGAATAGTACTTCTGAGGCGCTCAAAGATGAGGTGGTAGACCATTTTAAAGCCAGTGATCCACTCAACTCGGTGTACATGATGGCTTTTAGTGGTGCTAGAGGCAATATTTCCCAAGTGCGCCAATTGGTGGGAATGCGGGGTCTGATGGCAGATCCACAAGGGGAAATTATTGACTTGCCAATTAAAACCAATTTTAGGGAAGGACTGACTGTAACTGAATATATTATTTCCTCGTATGGAGCCAGAAAAGGGCTGGTTGATACGGCGTTGAGAACGGCAGATTCTGGGTATCTGACCAGACGCCTGGTGGATGTGTCTCAGGATGTGATTATTCGAGAAATCGACTGTGGCACGCAGCAGAGCATTCCGGTGCGAGCTATGACAGATGGCGAGCGCGTATTAATTCCGGTTGGTTCCCGCTTGCTGGGAAGAGTAGTGGCAGCTGATGTGGTTCACCCACAGGATCCTGGGGTAGTGCTGGTGACCAAAAATAGCCCAATTACTGATGATGCGGCGATCGCAATTCAGAAAGCTGGTGTAGAAGAAGTATTGGTGCGATCGCCATTGGTGTGTGAAGCGGCCCGCTCTGTGTGCCAGCACTGCTATGGTTGGAGTCTAGCGCATGCCCACATGGTTGATTTGGGGGAAGCGGTCGGAATCATTGCTGCCCAAAGTATTGGGGAGCCTGGAACTCAGCTGACCATGCGAACCTTCCACACCGGAGGCGTGTTCACCGGAGAAGTGGCAAAGCAAGTGCGAGCCTCCGTTAATGGCATTGTTCGCATCCCCAAGGGGTTACGGACAAGGAGCTTTAGAACCCGCCACGGTGAAGAGGCGCTGTTTGTAGAAGCCAATGGCTTCCTGACTTTGGAACCAAAACCAGGGAAACTGGAAGCAACTCCCGAAAGAGCAACCCTGACTATTCCGGTTACTCAAGGTTCAACGCTGTATGTTGTAGATGGTCAGGAAGTACTCGCTGCTGATCTGATAGCAGAAGTGGCGATTGGCACGCGCACAACCCGCGCTCACACGGAAAAAGTTACCAAAGACGTGGCCTCAGATTTGGCGGGAGAAGTGTTCTTTGCAGACCTTGTACCGGAAGAAAAAACTGACCGTCAAGGCAACACTACGACAACGGCTCGCCAAGGCGGCTTGATTTGGATTTTATCTGGGGAAGTTTACAACTTGCCACCAGGAGCAGAACCGTGTGTAGTAAACGGCGATCGCGTGCAGCCAGCAAGTGTGCTGGCAGAAACTCGTCTGAATACGCTGCATGGCGGTGTAGTGCGGGCACCTCAAACGTCTAACGGGCGGCAGAGGGAAGTGGAAATTATCACTGCTTCGGTGGTTCTAGATACCGCCAAAGTGCAGGTGGAACATAGTCAAGGCCGCGACCAGTATTACATTGAAACAGTAAAGAACCAGCGATTTTCGCTCTTTGCGACTCCAGGCACGAAAGTGCAGAACAACCAAGTAGTGGCGGAGTTGATGGACGATCAATATCGCACGACAACAGGCGGTTTGATTAAATATGCTGGGGTGGAAGTAGCGAAGAAAGGTAAGGCGAAGCAGGGCTATGAAGTCGTGGCTGGGGGAACTTTATTGTGGATTCCCGAAGAAACCCACGAGGTGAATAAAGATATTTCGCTGTTGCTGGTGGAAGATGGCCAATATGTGGAGGCAGGCTCTGAAGTTGTCAAGGATATTTTCTGCCAAAACAGCGGGGTGGTGGAAGTAACGCAGAAAAACGACATTCTGCGGGAGCTTGTGATCAAGCCAGGAGAACTGCTGATGGTGGATGACCCAGAGGCAGTAATAAATAGGGATGGCACGTTTGGTCAGCCTGGGGAGGAGATTTTACCCGGTCACACGCTCGATCAACTGAATTATATCGAGTACGTGGAGTCGCCTAATGGTCCAGCTTTGTTGCTCAGACCGGTGACTGAATTTGCCGTCCCGTCCGAACCTAGCGTACCGAGTACGCAATCGCGTACGGGAATGGGCCGCAGTATTGAACTACGGGCTGTCCAGCGATTGCCTTATAAGGATTCGGAGCGGGTGAAGTCGGTGGAAGGTGTAGAGTTGCTCAGGACCCAGATCGTGCTAGAAATTGAGCAAGTACACTCTGGCGACCACACTGGCTCCCCAATGGTAGCGGACATTGAGCTGGTGCCGGATGCAGAAGATCCCTCAATCAAGCGCTTGCAATTGGTGATTTTGGAATCTTTGGTGATTCGCCGCGACATTACCGCAGATGCTACTCAAGGCAGTACTCAGACTCGGTTACTGGTGGAAGATGGGCAAGTGATTCCACCGGGAGCGGCAGTGGCGCGTACAGAAATTCAGTGCAAAGAAGCGGGCGTTATTCGGGGGATTCGAGAAGGAGCAGAGGCGATTCGGCGGGTTTTGGTTCAAAGAGAGTCTGATCTGTTTACTCTCACTACTACTGTTGCGCCAGGTGTAAAGCCCGGCGATTTACTTGTAGCTGGTACGGCTCTTGCGCCTGGGGTCATAACAGAAGAATCCGGGATGGTGCTGGAAGTGAAGAAATCTGGGGGATCTCTTTCTGGAGCAGTTCCCGATTCCCCACTCCCTCAAACCCAGCCCTCTTACGAAGTAACTATGCGCATTGCCCGTCCCTACCGTGTCAGTCCTGGTGCCGTCTTGCAGGTTATGGATAGAGGTTTGGTGCAGCGGGGCGACAATTTGGTGCTCTTGGTGTTCGAGCGCGCTAAAACCGGAGATATTATCCAGGGTTTGCCCAGAATTGAGGAGCTATTGGAAGCGCGTAAGCCGAAGGAAGCTTGCATTTTGGCTCGCGAGTCTGGTGTTGTTGAGATTACTAGGGCGGAAGATGAAGCGGTTGGAGTAAAGGTAATTGAAGATTCTGGCAAGATTACGGAGTATCCGATTGGGCTGGGTCAAAATGTAGCGCTGTTGGATGGTGCTGTTGTGGAGGCGGGGATGCCGCTCACGGATGGTCCAGCGAATCCGCATGAGATTTTGGATATTTTCTTTAATCTCAATTCTGCACAAGGTGTGTATGCCAGTGCTCACACCGCACTACAGCGTGTGCAAACGTTCTTGGTGAATGAAGTGCAGATGGTGTATCAATCGCAGGGGATTGATATTTCGGATAAGCACATTGAGGTGATTGTGCGGCAAATGACTGCTAAGGTACGCATCGATGATGGCGGCGACACCACGATGCTGCCTGGAGAATTGGTGGAGTTGCGGCAGGTTGAGCAGGTGAATGAAGCGATGAGTATTACCGGCGGCGCTCAAGCTCAATATACGCCAGTGCTGTTGGGTATTACCAAGGCATCGTTGAATACTGATAGCTTTATTTCTGCGGCTTCGTTCCAGGAAACAACGCGGGTGCTCACAGAAGCGGCGATTGAAGGCAAATCCGATTGGCTGCGGGGTCTGAAGGAAAACGTAATTATTGGGCGATTAATTCCGGCGGGAACCGGCTTCAATGCCTATGAGCAGGTGGGTGCTACTCAGAATGAGGTAGAAGACCCGATGGCATTAGGCTTTATTGAGGATGGGGACGACTCGCAGGATGTAGTGCTCGATGACCGGACGGCGAGGGCTTACAGTTTAGAAGGCGGTCTAGGGGATGGTTTCAGCTTTGAGGCCGCGCCTCCCCCCTTTATCTCAGATTTGGAGGACGATGATTTGATGATTGATGATGATGTGAGTGCAATAGAAGACGACGACGACTTCGAGGAGGACGACTTTGAAGATGACGAAGAGGAATAGCTGTAATTCGTAGTTCGTAGGAAAGTTTACGGTGTGGCTCTGCCCTCCGGGTTCGCAGTCCCCTACGGAGGGAGACCCCCTCTTACGAAGTTCCGA
>QQTW01000948.1_pt1 | contig 19585 bp, 19 predicted proteins | sample 1904831 | NCBI WGS metagenome assembly QQTW01 (sample SAMN09435610, study PRJNA476489) | Subsurface metagenome, whole genome shotgun sequencing project. | reverse complement strand
GTCGTTCGAGCAAACGTAGTTCAGCCATCGCTGCATGAGCGCCTTGACCCTCGCTTCGTCTTCATCGGTCCCTGCACCCGCAGCCGTGACCGGCGGAGGCACCGCAGGTACAAACGCCTCCGGATTGGACGAGATGAGATGCTCAGCGAGCTTAATGAATTCTGAATGTGTTCGGCGCACATCCCGAAACTGGGTGGTGCGAAACTTGGGCAAATTCGTCTGGAAAATGGGGGGTTAGCAACCTGAATATCTTCTTCATACGGGAAGAAATACATGGACATCGAATCGCAGTATCAGATCTTTGCGACCGGTCCGTTCCAAGCCGGTGATCTTTGCCTGAAGCTTGTATTGTGGAACGGAGCTTCGAGTAGCCGATCTAGTATATGACTGCTGTCGCTGCGAGGGTGTCGGTGCATCGCCTCGACTCGACGCATGCTGACCGTCTGTGAAGGAACGCTGGCCTTCACGCCCAGCAGGACTGGTCAATGAATCTTTCCGAGGCTGATATTGCCCCGTAGCGGGAGCATCGCTTTCTTCGGATTGAGGTCGGCCTGGTTGCTGATCGGTCGAGCCATTATATCCTCCAGCGGCCGCGTCATCGGACGACTGAAATTCGTTGCTCGACTGAGCAGCGAGGTCAGTGCGTGATATTCTTGGCGATGTTGACCATGGCGAGGACTCGGCAGGATTCTCAGAGCCGTCGGGCAGAGCAGAGTAATCCATTGTGAGGATGGTGGTGGGCCAATGGTGGAGAATAGAAAGACGGTGTTCGAGGACCCTGCAGGTCGATCACCGACTCCGTAAGCGACCTCGAACCGCGATTTTCCGTCGAAAACCACCCGAAAAAATATGCAAGGGACCTTCGGAGCTCTCACTGGCCATGGACATTCCTGTCTCTCCTTTCTTCACGTTTTAAGATATTAAGATCATTGGATCTTGATGTTTCTCTTCAATCTCTTGCATCCTTGAATAGCTATTTCATTCCTTTGTATTTGCGCTTAGCTTTACAGCCGCATGCCATCCCAGCATCGTGACTCTTCCTAATTCTGTTTCACTTGTGCCAACTGAGCTCGGACGATGCCCATTGCCATGTTTTACACCTTCCTCGACATCACCCGGCATTATTAGGAATGATACAGATTTTTACTGCTACCATTCGGACCGCCATTATCAGAAGCCGTTGGAGCAGCAATGTCACATCAGCACGGAGATGTTATGGCACTGTCCAAAACACCAGCCGGCAAGGGATCGTTGATAGCAACGCGGAAGACATTACGAAAATCAGGAACATTGGAATTATTGCTCACATCGATGCGGTGAGGAATTTCACGGGCCGGATATTGTATCCAAGTACTGATATATGCCAAGGGCAAAACAACCACAACGGAGCGGATGCTCTACTACAGTGGCTCTACGCGACGGATTGGAGGTATGAAGCTACAGCTCTCCAGATAATGTTTCTATGATTATTTCAAATCCACTTGCCTTCATATTGCCCTATGAAGCTTTCCTTTTCCTACTCTACAGTCTTCTGAAAACAAAAAGCTGCCTTGACTGGAAATTTCTCCTCCAAAAATAGGCCTAAGAAGCAACATCTTGGGAATGTGAACAAGGATTTCTGATATTTGCTGCTATGGCTAGATGTTGACGAAGGGTCGACTGTCACGGACTTCCTGCCAGCTGAACGCGCCAGAGGCATCACGATTCAGTCAGCCGCAGTTTCTTTCCAATGGCCTCCTGGATCGCCAACACCGGCTTCAGGAAACGGAGCTACAGCGACAACTCCCAGATCATCGACACCCCACACGATCAATCTGATAGACACGCCTGGCCACGCTGATTTTACGTTTGAAGTGCTCCGCTCCTTGCGAATCTTGGATGGCGCCGTGTGCATCCTGGATGGCGTTGCCGGTGTCGAAGCGCAGACCGAGAAGGTCTGGTTGCAGGCCAACATCTATCGGATTCCAAGAATCATCTATGTCAACAAGCTTGATCGAGATGGCGCGGCGTTTCATAAAACTATCAAAGAGATCGGTGCTAGACTTCTGGAGCGGCCTGCGGTATGCCAAGTACCGTGGTGGCAGGACAAGAGCGGCCAATTCATCGGCCTGGGTGATGTGATTTGGCTGCGAGGACTCAAGTGGGAATCTGGTGGTGATGGGAAAGTGGTCAATGTCTTCAGCTTGCGAGAGCTTGACGAGGCCGATCCGAAACTGGCTGCAGAATTAAGAATGGCACGACATGCGTTGGTAGAGCTACTGACGGAGCATGATGAAGTACTGGTGGAAAAGTATTGTGACGGCGAGTACGAGGACCACCTGAGTATTCCTTCCTCAGATCTTTTGGACAGCCTGCGAAGATGCTTGTGTACAGGTTCTGGAAAGATTGTTCCCGTTTTTGCTGGCGCCAGCTTCAAGAATATGGGTGTTCAACCACTGCTGGATGCGGTCGTGGACTTGCTTCCAGATCCCAGTGAACGACCAGACGCGGAATTGGTGGCCGGCTCGACGCAGGTTCCGTTGGAAGAGCTAGTACGAAAACCAGAAGCTAGACTCAAGCAGGGTGGCGGGAAGAGCGTCAAGACGATGGATGCGAAATTGGAGCTCCAGCTACGAGCCGCGGCATCAGCAGCGCAAATCGAGGCCTGTGCGCTGGCGTTCAAAGTGGTCAACGACGCTCGCCGGGGCGTGCTGGTCTATGTTCGAGTCTACTACGGGACGATCCAGCGTGGCGCTGCCTTGTTCAACACCAACCTCCAGGTGCCCGAGCGAGCCCATCGTCTGTTGAAGATGTACGCTGCCGACGCAACTGATATTGCAACAATCGCTACCGGCCAGATTGGCGTTATAGCTGGATTGAACCACGCCAGGACAGGAGATACGCTGATCTCTTGGACCGGTGGGAACCCGAAAAAGGGACCTCCTATTCCCTGGAACGAGGTCCGTCTGCGGACGATCGACGTACCTCCACCGGTTTTCTTCACCAGCATTGTGCCTCAGAGTTTAGGCGCAGAAAAGGCCCTGCAAGAAACATTGGGGGTATTACTTCGTGAAGACCCCAGCTTGCAGGTGTCCGTGGACGAAGAATCAGGTCAGACGCTACTGAGCGGAATGGGCGAGCTGCATCTGGAGATCGCCCGAGACCGACTGGTCAAGGACTTCAAAGTGAAAGCGGAAATCGGCGGGATTCAGATCGGATTCCGAGAATGTCTGCTTGGGACGAGTGGGTCGGTGCACCACATCTTTGACAATGAAATTGGTGGCCGGAGAGGCAAAGCCGGTTGTGAAGTGACGGTGCAGCGTCTTCTGTCCGAAGATAGCAAAGACGAGAGGACACACGAGGATCTTGCCAGTCAACCGACTCATACGGTGCGAAGTGATGCCAACATCATCGATATCTACATTGCCGGAGTCGAGTCGTCGTCGTCTGAGGGTATCGAGCGGGAACTACCCGCACACCTTACACTCCCAGCCCTAGTCAGCTCACTTTCGAATGGGGTGCTGGGTGCTCTAGTCCGTGGACCAAAGCATACGTACCCGATGCACAGCACCCACGTTACACTCAACTTCTCTCTGGCCCGCGACTGGTTTGAAGCAGACAGCACTCCCGGCGCGCTCTCCTTCGCTGCTCGTCATGCCACACGGACCGCTTTGAAATACGCCGCCAACAATTTCGGGACTGGACTCATGGAACCGGTCATGAACGTGGTCATCAACGTCGACGAAGCCAGTTTAGGAGCGGTTGTTCACGACATCAGTTCCGCGAGAGGTGGTCATGTGGTATCTCTCGACGAAACCAGCTCTACCACCAGCAACGAGGAGCAAGACCAACGGCCCGTCATCGATCTCAGTAAGATCTACGCTCCTCCGGATCCTTTTGCAACAAGTAGCGACTCTGGCAGCAACGTCCAGAATAGCAGTACCTTATCAGCGCAGAGAAGAATACAAGCCCGTGTTCCGCTCAAGGAAATGGTGGGCTATTTGAAACATCTTCGAAGCCTGACGGCGGGAAGAGGCACGTTTGTTATGAGTGTCGATCGGTTCGAGAAGATGTCGGCGCATCGGGAGAAGAAAGTACTGGCGGAATTGAGGGGTTGGTAGTACCATTGGCTCTATGGGTTTGGCAGTTGGGATTAGCATTGATGGTACTGGGGTATTTTCTACCTCGTCTCATCTCTTTCCAATCATTTTTCAAGCTGAATTAGTTCATGTTTGGACACTGTCTACCTACCTATGTATACCCTAGTATCTATGCCCGTACTTTACTGGGAAATCATCACTGCAGATGAGAAATGGTATTAGCTGATCCAATATATGCAATCCATCCATGAATAAGAGTTATAGATAAGATAACTGGAGCTAAATCAAGTCGCTTTCCTCATAGCCGCCGTCCCAATAGCGCTAGGTTTCGAAGCACTCCCACCCGCACTGCTACTCCCACCACCTCCACCACCACCTCCTTGTCCAAAACTATCCCAGAAATCCTGCTTGTCTGAATCCAACGAACTCGCACCTCCACCTTGTCGAGCACGATTAGCAGCAGTGGCGGCGAATGGTGATGAAGAAGTGGATGAATCACCGCCGCCGCCATGACCCTCGACGAATCGATTGAATGATTCCGCGGCTGTTTTTGTGCCGGATTGCAGATTTTGTCCTAATTGAGCGGCAGTGTGTTTTGCTTGGTTTGTGATTTCGGCTTCGGCGATCTATAAACTCATTCAGTCGATTAGCAACACCATCGTCATCGATTTTAGCTCTTATGGGGCTTCAACAGCCAACAAATGGGAACATATGTGTACTATACCTTTTGAGCAGTAGGTTGAATCCACCCCTCATTCACCTGTTTCGCACTCTTCCCCACCGCCGTCGAAAACCATCCGAATCCCTTCGTCAACGCAGCTACCGGATCTTTCTGAAAGTCATCAATGCCCGGCATGCTGTTGGTTCCTTCTCTGTGCCCGTCTGCCGTCCCTGACGCGGCTGAACCCCCAGCATCGCTTCCAAAGCCGGTAAATTTCCCGCCTTGATTCGGCGGGACGGAATCCGGTCTTGATGCGTTCTGGGCACCTAATCGAGCGAAATATGCCTCGTTTTGAGCCTTTCTTGACCCTGATCCTGATCCTGATCCCGCTGCCAAACCAGAATTATCACGACCACTATGCTCCTCCTCCTCGTCATCCTCTACAGACGCAACTTTCTTCTCCTTTTTCTCTACAGGGATATATTCCCGCCCTTCCACTAGAGCTGATAATCGCTCCTTCCATTCCTCGCCGACATCCCCTCCATAGCGATCCCCAATAGACGCCTCCTCGAAACGTACACCACGTGATTTGTTGATGCTGTGATCATCGAAGAATGTTCGCCAGGATCGGTTCCCGCCATGGTCCATCCGCTTGATTTCTCCGACTTTAAACGCGTCCATGGATACAGAGCGGACGAAGGAGATGTGCACCCCTAGTCCGCGGTGCGCGCCGGCGCAGCTGAGGCAGATGAAGATGCCGAATTTGGGACTGGCCTTGTATTATCACATATTAAATTTAGCGCTGGAAATGAGTGAGAGAGAAGAAGGGGTTGTTGAGAGTAAGGAGAGACATACCCATTGTGGAGATGGAGCGCCGCAATCGCAGCAGGTATTGTTGCCGTCGCGTTTTTGGATATCGAGGAGCTAGGATAATGGAATAGGGAGTTAGTTGATAGGCATATAGCTCTATGGGTTTAACGAAGCTGGGAGTATCAGAGATGAGCTAGAGATATAGTACCTTGCTTTTGGTCTCAGGGTCGACTTCCCACATTGCACTAGATTCTAGGGTGAGGACGTTGGGAGTGGATGGAGCTACTCAAGAGAGCAATTGTAGTGGCTCAGTGGAATAAGTTAATGTTGATATAGGTACCAAGAGAACGGATTTGATCAAAATGAATGCCAACACAGTCTAGTACACTCCTGTAATGTTGCGGGTAAGTATGCTGTTGGAAGAATGTCGATGAAGTTGGTGTCCGGTAGGATCGTAGGACTGACGTGGGGTGGCTGTTGAACGGTCTCTAGCGTTACGCACTACCTGCACAAAGGCACTTTAAACAGAACCTCAGGAGAACTTTTTATATCAGAACAGCCGCAAATTCAGCAGATGGTTCAATTGGCTACTGCTAGGTCTAACAAATATGGTCGGGTCAAGAACTAGGTCCCTCAAGCCCCCTACAAACCTGGTCGGGCGAGCATTTCCCCCAAAGATTTGCTCTCGAGCAAATCCAAACAGAACAAGGTATGCTTCAGGCAGCCGTGGCAGTCTGCTCCGGTGCGGCATTCTCGTCCTGCTGCTTCTCACCCTCGTTCTCACCCTGCTGATTGCCGGTGGCACCAGAGGCATTGCCATCGTCATCCTCTTTGCCCGGAGAGTCAATGGCGACCTTGACAGCGATTTCACGACCCTCGACTTCCTTGCCATTCATCTCCTTGATCGCTTTCTGCTGCATTTCTTCCGAGCTGAGCGTGATGAAGCCGAAGCCACGACCCTTGCGCGGTTCGTTGCGAGCCTGCAGCTTGCGAACCATGAAGCGCGGAATGGGACGCAGCGCGATCTTGGCGGTGCCAGGCTCGTAGTCGGCAAACAGCTCTTTGAGCTATTTCGACCAGAAACATCAGCAGGTTGCAAGTGACAAACTAGCTGGATATATAGAGCTCACCTTCTCTTCGCTGTAATCGTAAGGGAGATTAGCCACCATGACCTTGGTCTTGGACACGATGCCGTCCTCAGGCGGTCCACGCTGACGGCGCTCACGGAAGCTTCGGGGACGACGCGGCTGGCCTCCATTGGTATTGCCTTCGTTGTTGTTGTCTTTGGAATCGGTCGGCCCTTCCGTCAGCGGGACGACCTGGCCCGGCACATTGGTAGGCGCGTCATTATTGTCAGCTCCGCCCTCCTCACCACGCTGCCATTTTTTAATCAGCTCACGTCAAAAAGACACCATGTCATCCACAGCCAGCCGAGCTCACCTGGCGCGAACCACGGAACCCGCGGCCACCACGGACTCCACGGCCACGGCCACGGCCACGGCCGCGACCACCGAAGCGGCGACGTTCACCTTCACCACCAGAGCCGCCTTCCCCGGCGCCCTCTCCTTTGTCATCACTGCCATCATTCTTGCGGGCCGGTTGAACAGAGACCTTCCGCTGGAGAACTTCCTGGCCAGACAGCTCGTTGATGGCCTTGTCTACTTCGGACTGATTCGTAAGATCCACGAACGCATATCCGACCGGGCGACCAGTTCGCGGGTTGTTGGGGATCGACACATGCTCGCTAATATGATTGTGTTAGTTACCAGTGTGGCAAGGCAAATCCGATAAGGGAATGCAATGTGGGTTGTGCGAGAAGCAAAAATACTCAACCTTCACTCGCAAACAAAACACGAAACAAGTGGTGAAGAGGCATTGGGTACAGTCAACGGGTACATAGGACAATGACGTACACAGAGAAGTCCTTGAAGAAGGCCTTGAGTTCCTCTTCCGTCGTGGCGTAGGCGAGATTCCCCACGTAAAGACGACGGCCCTCCGCACCGGCATCATTGGCAGCGGTCTCATTGGCCTTCTCGACATTGTTGTCAGATACAGTCGCCTTGGCCATGGCGTCAGTCACATTGTCCACATTGTCGGTCGACATCTTGGTATTTGATGATCGTGAGATCTGGCTTGATTCGATGTGCACTTGTCGGTCTCCCACGCGATGATCGGGGAGAGGGAAGTTGTCGAACAGGGTAGCTAAGAGCCCTAGAGGAGATTGTCCGAGTGTTGAGACTTGTGCAGGTGGTCTGCTGTTGGAGATTGTCTTGACTGGGGTGAAAAAGAGAAGAAGGAAGGGAAAGAAGGATGAAGAGTGAGAAAAAAGATTTTAAGCGGCCCCGGAGGCCGGCACCGTGGATCCCGATGAGGCTCTGCTACCACCGCCTGGCGTCACTTGTCACTGCAGTGTGGGAAACGGGTATATTGGTGTGAACGCCCCAGACAACACGTGCCTGGAATACAGGGTTTGAAGATGTCGAGAGGATATTCACATGAGAAAATATAGACGCTTGTTTGAAGAATATGGTACATAGTCTCTGTCATGCCTTCACATGTGTACGGTAATTGCAGCTCCTTGTTGAGTGGAACCAGGCTAAAAACACGCCACTTAGCCTGAGACGAACCAACGATACAATATCGGTATTAGATTTTATTCTGTCCGGAAGAAGACACTATTAGAGACTTAGATGGGATCATTTTTCAGAAAAACGATCATGCCTGCTTCACATAAGGATCTCTATCCGGAGAGATCAGCGTTGATCCTCTATGGCTCAGAAACTGGGACGGCGCAGGATGTGGCCGAAGAGGTGGGCCAGATGACGGTGCGCCTACATTTTACGACCAAAGTGGTCGAAATGAATTCAATTGAGATTGTAAGACGATCTTTTTTTACTACTCGTACAAGTTTTTTTCTTTTCAACTCAGCTGATTCGAGGCTGTCAAGGATAGGCTAGCTCAGTTCTCGATTGTTGTGTTGGTAGCGTCGACGACTGGTCAAGGAGACTTGCCAGCAAATGGACAAACACTCTGGAAGAGTTTACTGAGAAGACGACTAAGCTCGACATTTCTCGTGGATCTCCGTTTCACTACGTTTGGTCTCGGAGATAGCTCTTATCCAAAGTATGAATGTGCTGTCTTAGAAGTTGATATTTGCTGACTTTGAGAAGATTTAATTGGGCAGTCAGAAAACTACACAAACGCCTTCTTCAGCTGGGAGCACATGAATCATTCCCACGTGGAGAAGCAGATGCACAACATCCCGAAGGGTAAGCGCTGTTCGATACCCAAGTAGTGGAGTTCCAACTCAAGTTTGCTGTGGTGTAGAGCCGATGGCGACTTCATTCCGTGGCTGAACAATCTACGGAGATACTTGCTGGAGGTACCTGAGTATGCTACGGGATTACTTCCAATTCCGGATGATGAGCTGCTAGTACCGGAATGGTTACTGGAGTTGGTCAACAGCTCGAGGCAATCCGGAGTCTCATTGGACCCGACCGTATCTGGGCCGATGCCGAATGGAACAGGACCAGACGAATCATTGCACGGCACAAATGGTCTTATTCCAAGTTTGAGGGGACAGCCTGATATAGATGGCTTGCCTCCAACCGAGTTGCTTCCCATTCCTGGCTCTCTCACGGTGACAGTCGAACAAAACAAACGACTCACTCCGACGAACCATTGGCAGGACGTGCGTTCTTTGACCTTGTCGAGTGCGGCTCCAGTTGATTACGGCCCTGGCGATGTGTTGACAATTTTCCCGAAGAACTTTCCAGAGGATGTCGAGCATTTCATTTCTCTAATGAGTTGGGAGGATGTGGCAGATCGGCCGGTGCGCTTTGCGCCGACCCGTTCATCGAATATATTCCACGACCAGCCTCCAATACCCCACTTGATGCCTGCACCAGGCTTGACCATTAGGAACTTGCTGACGCATTATCTGGATATCAACGCCATTCCACGCCGCTCTTTCTTCTCGCTCATCGCCCATTTCACCGACGATCCAGACCACAAGGAGCGGCTGTTGGAGTTCACCAAACCGGAGTATCTGGATGAGCTATACGATTATACAACACGGCCTCGACGGAGCATCTTGGAGGTGCTGCAAGAATTCCAGAGTGTCAAGGTGCCCTGGACCTGGGCTGCTCGTTTGCTTCCAGCACTCAAAGGGCGACAGTTCAGCATTGCCTCTGGAGGATCTAAAAAAGTCTCGAGTCAGGATCCTGGACACGGGAAATTCGAGCTGCTGGTGGCGATTGTCAAGTATCGGACCGTCATCCGGAGAGTACGGCAGGGTGTTTGCTCTCGTTACATTGCGGCTCTTCAATCGGGCACCAAGCTCAACGTCCTCTTGCGGAAAGGAGGTCTTGGCGTTTCAAGAGCAGAGATGAGCAGACCGGTGATCATGGTGGCGCCAGGAACTGGCGTGGCGCCCATGCGCTCAATGCTCTGGGAGCGGCTGGACTGGCTTAGAGAGGCACACGCGTCTCCGACCAGAGCGCTCAGCAACGGAGACGCACGATATGAGATTTTAGGCGGCAAGACGGTGCTCTTCTTTGGCTGCCGAAACGAGGAGGCCGACTACTTTTACCGCGACGAGTGGGAAGATCTGAAATCGCAGATGGATCTGGAGGTGTATGCGGCCTTTTCTCGAGACCAGGTACGCTCAGGCATTGATTTCAATCAGAATCTGACCATCGTTGTCACGTCACTTACTGTCTCCTAGCGGAGCAAGATCTATGTGCAGGATCTCATCCGTCAGCACGCAGAGTTGGTTCATCAGCTTCTTCACGACCAGTCTGGACTCGTCTATATCTGTGGGTGAGTGAGACACTTTGGGGCGGTAGATTTGTTTGTCAAGTGGTGGCTAAATGGACTGACACCGTTTAGCTCGTCGGGCAAGATGCCCCAAGCTGTGCGGGAAGCTCTGATTGAAGTCTTTCAAGGCCGAGGTAGTCTGGATCGTCCTGGAGCAGAGGCGTACTTGTTGAAGATGGAGAAGGAGGGGCGGTATAAACAAGAGACTTGGTAATTCGACTCTACCGAAAGAGACGTTCGTTAGGCACGACATATCGATTACTCGTTAACAACATGGAACTGCGTCAATAGCCTCGTGCCGAGATGGATTTATGGCTGGAGAGAGATCAGAACGTCATTAATAGAGCTCTATTTCCGACCAGCTACTTTTTGGTCCTGTAGTCCATCAGATACCCTACTTCTCTCGTTAGGATGGTGGGTTCCATTGGCGATGTTCATTAGGGGCGTCGGGTTGTGCACCCGAGCATGTGAATTTACATAACTTACGCCAGATTAAGTTACGCCGCGGCAAGCCGAAGCTTAAGAGGTGATCCACACCCACAGCTCGAGCCGACGGTCTGCAATGGCCCCAACGACTCCAACGGTCAACATCTACGATAGCTTTACATTTTCATACCTAATCGATCAAGAATGGGAACACCTTTACGGATTCTCGTGCCCGTCAAACGGGTGATTGACTATGCAGCAAGTCACCCATTCCTTCCTCCCATCTTCCAACCCACATACTCTGGCCCGCTACTAACCCTTCATAACCACCATGCTAGGTTCGGCCACGAGTCAACAAATCGCAAACGGCCGTCGAAAAGACCGGCGTGAAACATTCCATGAATCCCTTCGACGAGCTCAGCGTCGAAGAATCCGTGCGACTTCGAGAACGCAAACGCGTTCCCGTCGAAGATATCCTCGCTTTCTCCGCCGGTCCGCCCAAAGCTCAAGATGTGCTCCGCACTGCCATGGCCATGGGCGCCGACCGCAGCATCCACGTCGAAGTCCCCGAGAATGACGGTGATATGGAACCCCTTGGAGTCGCGAAGTTACTTAGAGCGGTGGTCGAGAAGGAGCATCGGAATCTAGTCATACTCGGAAAACAGAGCATCGACGACGATGCGAATCAGACGGGTCAGATGCTTGCTGGACTCCTGAATTGGGCGCAGGCGACGCAGGCGTCGAAGGTGGATGTCGAAGGCGATACGGTCACCGTGATTAGAGAGGTGGATGGGGGCGTGGAGACCCTACGCGCGAAGTTGCCGATGGTCATCACGACGGATCTTAGGCTGAATGAACCCCGTTATGCAAGTTTGCCGAATATCATGAAGGCCAAGAAGAAGAAGTTGGAGAAGAAGACTTTGGAAGAGTATGGTGTACAAGGGGAGAAGCGGTTAAAGACGCTGAAAGTGGAAGGTATGTTTGATTTTATTGTTGTCATGTGTACGAAAACGGGAAAAGCGGAGATGAATGGTGGTGCTAATGTGCGTGGGTAGAACCTCCACCGAGAAAAGGTGGTGAGAAGGTGGCGGATGTGGATGGATTGATAGGTAGACTTAAGGAGCTGGGAGCGCTGTAGTATAGATCTCAAATAAAGTGAAGTCTTTTGTCTCGCGCAGCCACTACCCGTCAAGCCATTCTCATTATCGTATCAGGGCAAGATAGAATTACGATGATGATGATCAGTACTTGTCGTAGTAAGGCGTTGATGCTCGTGAATCAAGACCGTCGCAGCACCGAGTCGTTTCCATCTTGAGTTCCTGACTGCGAATCTACGAGGTTTGGTTTTGCTGCTCATGCGACTACACCGTCATGACGGCTGTCTATTGTCGACTTAACCACGTCCACACAAGTGTTTGAGATATAAGAGAGACAAAGAAAAAGAGGAAGTACGATATTGGTATCTCGAAAAATTTCACAACCCCCACTTATGCAACCATGACTGGTTTGAACTTGACTGGATTCATTTTCATCTTGATCGGAGGCATGGCAAGCTTCCCACTCCGGACATGCTGCACCGCGGCATCGGCCTGAGAGGCCAGATACGTCATGCCTTTTCCCACATCGACCTTCGGCAGGGAAAATGCGCTGGGCTGGTTCGGAGATGGTTCACGTCGTTCTGGTTCTGGACGAGCATAGGCGTTCGGATGCGGTTGCATCTCTTTAGGCATCCGATATATGGGTTTTCCATCGGGCGTCGAGCCTTTTCGGTAAAGCTGATCGCAAGTCTTTCCCAGAATCTCCACATGTTCCATGAAGCGCTGATCATTGACGCTATTCGTCTCATACGATCTCTCCTCGAAAGGCACCCACTAGGGATAGTATTAGTGTCAAAGGAAGTCCCCAACATTTTTTTCAGACATGCCCAGGGCACTCACGATACGTCTGATGCACTCGCTCCGCTGGTGATAATCGACCTGCCCATTGCGTTCTTCCTGGATCCTCTGCTTTTGGTATTCTGCAATGGCTTCCCGTCCGGCTTTGTCGACCCGTCCATTAAGCCGCGTTCGCTCAGAGTCTCGGGCTTCCCGGACCGCGTCTTGGACACCTCGTTGACCCTCGTGGTACCCCCAGACCTTACCACCCGCAACCCCAAGAGTACCGACACTGATCAAGGCGGCGACTTTGCCAACGACACCAGGCCCGTCTGGCTTGGGCTCCTTTCTGGTCGCATCAGAGGATGTAGAAGCCGAAGCAGGCAGCGCCGAGACCACGGTCAATCCGCTGGTGATGAAGAGTAGGACGTGCATCATGATCCAAATGAAATCCAAAATCAGCAAGTTGGACGAGAGGTTGTCCGACTCGACCTGGCATATATATACCCATTTGACGGCTGTTTTGACATCGGCCGTCGATCATGAGAAGTCGTATTGCCCCTCGTACGTTTAGACGCGCTGCACGAGGTCTTTCTTGTTCCACTGCCTTAGGATGCAGCATACTCAGATCCTTTAGGCTCTTGCTCGTAATAAGGCGAGCATCATTTGGCAATTGTATACGAACTACATATGAGGGCCGGTCCCCCATATCATCTCGTAGAATTTAATCCCGTCGCCAATGAAGCTGGCGATTACGAGCGCGTGAAAGACAAGCTTTCTCGAAATACCGGGAAAAGGAACTGAAAAAACGTTGCCATGCATAGCAACGTCGGAATGAAATAAGATCCGAAACGGGTCATTATAAGAAACTTCTTGTTCTGTGAACAAAGACACAGGAAACGCCGTTACCATTTGGGTAATTCACGTTGGACGGGCCCCCACAAGAAGAGAATCCTTCATTATGTGACTACTGAGATCCTCAGATGATGAACTTGACTGACCACTGACGTTTGATCTACCTGATCAGGCTGTCCCGCAAGAGTTGTGGTCACATTATGCTCATCCGTCGTCGGCTGATAACGGGCGGCAAGGCGTGAGTCAAGCGCAAGCGCAGCCTTACGATCACGTGATCGAGCCGCTGACGCGCAAGGCTGCAGCTGCCGCCTCTGACGCCGTGCTCTTACAGCAGTTCTACTCTCCCCCATCTCCATCAACAGACCATCATCGAAGATAGTCGTTGTCAACATGAATTTATTACATTCGACGCTCTCGTCCTGGCGCGATAAGCTCGCGCCCATCAGCCATACATCGACCTTTCGGACGACCGGGCAGATCACCCCCGAAGAGTTCGTGTTGGCTGGTGACTACTTGGTCTACAAGTTCCCGACCTGGTCATGGGCGGACGCATCGCCACCGAACAAGCGAGTCTCGTACCTGCCCGAGGGCAAGCAGTTTCTTGTGACGCGGGGAGTGCCATGCCATCGACGACTGAATGACAATTTTGCGGGCGCGGCGGGGCAAGACGAGGCGGTGGTGCAGGATGGATTTGCGGCGGGGGAGGGTGGTGAGGGAGACGACGGATGGTTGCGAACCGGTGGTCTGGCCGCGTCGCAAGAGGCGAGAATGAAAGACGTGCGCACGGTTGATGAGAGTGGCAATATGGGCGACAAGGAGGATGAAGAGGAGGATGAGATTCCAGACATGGAGGATGAAGAGGACGATGAGGAAGCGATCATCCGGGACCCGAAGGGCGGTGCGGGCACGACTGCGTTGGTCTTCCCTTCTATGTATAGGAAAGAAGTAATGCTAACTTGTTATGCAGACCCTTGCGAACATACACCCTCTACATCACCTACACGCCCTACTATCGCACGCCTCGGCTCTACCTATCCGGTTACACATCCCCCTCGGAACCTCTCCCACCGCACCTGATGATGGAGGACATTGTTGGGGACTACAAAGACAAGACGGTGACGCTAGAGGACTTTCCGTTCTTCGAGACCGCCGTCAAGATGGCCTCGGTGCATCCCTGTCGACACGCGTCGGTGATGAAAGTGCTATTGGATCGTGCGGACGCGGCGTTGAAGATCCGTATGCGACGACAGCGCGAGCAGCAACGCCAAGTAGATCGAGGCGGTACCGCCGATCGGTCGCAATCAAAGATCGAAAGTGGTATGGAAGGACTGGTGGACGACACGCAACGACTGCATCTGGGCGGATCGTCCAATCACCCGAGGGGATACACCAGTGGCGTCGCTGCCGCCGGAGGCAACCACGGTGACGAATGGGAGGTGCTTCAGCATGAGTCAGGCAGCGCTGATGATGATGATGACGATGAAGGAAAGGTGGCTATTCGAGTCGATCAGTATCTCGTGGTGTTCTTGAAGTTTATGGCCAGCGTCACGCCGGGAATCGAACATGACTTTACGATGGGGGTGTAATTTTGTCTCCCCTACTTCTCTTCATCCTGCACTCTTCACAATGGTTTAAATCATTCTTGAACAAAGTCGAATCGGGTCCCTGTCGCGCTTGTGGTGATCGGGTGAGCCAACCGATATGCATCAACATGGCAGAAGTTCAATCGACCGAGATGTTATCATCGTGGTGCGTACCGGGAGATCTTCATTATACCGTAAGTTCTACGAAGGTAAGGTATGGGTTGACAAGGACGGTTGTTCGATAAACCAGCCTTGCCGTATTATCCGGGGTGAAGATCCGCGCTTGATAATGAAATTGCACCATCTGCCTCAATCATAGTTGATGCATCGTTTGTTCACTGGTCATTCAATGCCGGGATTATATCCTAGGTGAGTTTTAGATATGTGTTCTGACCGATTCGTGTCCTTGACCGATTCGTGCCCAGTTCGTATCCTTTATATGGGTAAACCATATAAAAGTGACTTCTGGAGCACGAAGTCACTTTTGTACAAGGTTCACAGAAAAAAGATACTTCTCCTGCTCTGACTCGGTCGCAAGGTTGATCGCCCAGCACGGCATTTTCTCACATTATCAAACCACTCTTCAAAAATATTTCCTTTGGACAGAACTTTGATATACATAGCGATGCTCTTACTCGAATTTTTTAAGCTCATGATAAGCTTGTTGCGTTGATGTAGGAAAATGTATCACGAAAGCTTCAGATTCTCGCATTTTGGGTATCTTTTTGGTGTTGCCACGGCAAAAAGATACGAGCTGGGCACGAATCGGTCAGGACCTGACTCGGTCAGAACATATGGTATCGATTCTACTAATTCAGGTGGCTCTAGGAGCGTATCCCCCCCACCGCACCATACCGGGGGTTGACACGGAGAAGTACAGAGGTAACCAGGGATAAGTTTCGTTAGTGCGGGACTTCTTTCAACCCTAAATTTGTTACGACTCACGTGTATCTAATTTGACTTTGGAGGTCCCACGCTAACGAAACTTATGCCCTGTTTCTCGTATGCAAGCAGTAATCGGCTGCCACGCGAAATGATCGACAAATTTATCTGCCGCCGGTTACTGCTCGCATACTTTTCCGTGTCACCCCCCGGGTACGAAGGCTGAAAACTTGGCTCGGACCTCTAACGGGTCTCTACCTTCGTTCCTTACGATGTTGAAACGATCCCCTTCTCTCCCGCCACCAGCTCCGTCATCATCATATCAGACTGAGCGATAACTCGTCATTGAAGATGTGTTTACTCGACACACCTATCTGTTCTCATCCAAAGCAAAACGGATCATCCGAAGAGGTTCACTGCCCCATCCCAGGGGGCAAGACGTGGCTATCATTGCAACGGAAATACGCTTCAGACATCTTAAACCACCCAGAAAGCCAGGATCAACCCTCGTGAACACGATGCGAGGTATTAATCGATGGAACGATTATTTGCGCTACGAAATACGATTGCCAGTCACGATCCATGCAAGATGGCGGACCGGGCCGGCGCTTGCTCACATACGAGAGCAGCCAGCGCCAGATCATACGTGCGGTGTACGAGTATCTAAAGAGAGGGCCGAGCCCGCCCTTCCTCGACGGTAGTTTTCCGTTCAGCTTCTCCTCAGTATGTTACTGAATCAGCTGCTTCCATGGTCCGCCTTGGCTGCAGCGGCTTCCGCCGCGACGATCTGTAGATCTGCTGGAGGCTCATCCTCGCTCAAGACATGCCGCCGTGCATCTGAACAGTCGTCCCTCCAAGTGCCCTCCGGGTTTAACATCGACTCGAGCAGCGTCTCGAGCAAGTCACATGGCTCACCCCGGAAAGTGAGCGCTGCCCGCCCCATCAACCGATCACAAGTTGCTGATGCATGTCGATGACACATCAGGGAAACGAAGACATCCTGATCAGCAATGAGGGAACGGACGATGTCTGCCGTGATGCACATTGTCAGACGTTCCGAAAAGATCTCCCGGTCGAAGATGAAGTCCAAGATCAACAGACCGGATCCAGATTATTGCAGCGAGGACGAGGCCGGACCGGTCATGGGCATCAGAAAAGAAATGTGCCGGATCTGCCGGATGAATTTGAGATTGCACGACAGCTGCATAATGCGCGAACGAGAAGATACAAATACAATAACATCTTGGCAAAAGGGAGCGACAACCCGGCGGAGATCGAAACATGGACGAAGAGACGTGATGCTGCGGCCCAGGATGCAGAGAAGTGGGAGGGCATGTTACGAGAACTTCGAAAAGAACAGAAGCAGGCGGCATTCGACCCAGAAGTGGAAGGACTAAAACATCAGGCAGCCGCGGCCCAGCGAAGAGAATCGTACTACGATAGCAAAATTAAGGACGGCGGGACCAGGGCTGAAATCGCGGCGTGGAAAAAGATACGGAATGAGGCGAAAGCCGAGCGGGAAAGACTCGGAGAGCTGGTCAAGAGCCGTACTGGTGAAGGCTCGACCCCGACGGGCCAGGAACCGGCTGGGGTCCTCCTCCGAAAGAAGAAGAACGCACAGGGCTACGCCCTGCGCTACTCGCAGATGATTGAATCTGGCGGGACGCCAGAAGAGTTGAAGGAATGGGAGGGACGACGGGATTCATCCAATGCCGAGGCAAAACGGTATCAGCAGATGATCACGGACCTGCGGACGGCCGCGAAGCAAGCCGTCGAGCAGAAAAAAACCGAGAATCCATCCGTCCAGGCGCTGGTCGAAGAACTCGGCCGACTGAAGTCCACGAAGTATCACACCATCCGTGCCCTGGAGTCTGGAACGCCAGAGCAAATCACCGAACGGCAGGATCGACTCAGGGAGACGGAAGGAAGGACGAAAGAGTACCAAGGCTTGCTGAGCGACCTGAAGGCGGAGCTAACACGGTTGGAGAATGCCCGAAGGACGGGGGTGCAGGTGGACATCGAGAAGGCCGAAGCCCGCCTCGGGGAATTGGAACAGCGAATCGCACGGGCAGTGAAGGAGCTACAAGAAAAACCTACTTCAAGGAAGGGACGACCCGAAGTGCGTCAAAGCGCCCCAGACAGTGGGATCGCGGTCCCCAAACCGAATCCCGTGACGCTCGCCGCAATGGACGTCAACCCCTCGGGCCCGACGTTGGAGAACCACCTGAGAAGACTCGAGTCGATGCGGGCGCAATGGGACCGCATGAGCAGATCGCATGCAGGGACGCCGCAGCAGAGAGAAGATTGGGAACTCAAGCGGATGACGATGGATGACCGGATCAAGGGTTACCAGACCCTCGTCGATGACTTCAAGACTGCCACGGAGCAGATGGACTTGGCCCAACGGAACGGCTACCCTGATCGACTTCAACGGGCCCAGGATGACCTGAAAATGATCCGGTGGCGTGTGCAAGGATGGGAAGAAGCGATCGCCGACCTGGAGAAATTGCTGGAAGAGGACGTCTCCCAGGGCGATGAGGTGGTGAAGAAGCAAGATGATTTGAGGCGTCGCCGGGAGGCCGTCCAAGATCAAATCGAGAAACTGAACTGTGACATCATCCGGTTGGCCGACGAGATTGCCAGATGCGTGAGCCAACGGAATAACCTCCAAGCTGAGGCCGAGCAGATCCAGCGCGAGCTGGATCAGAGCACCGAGCAGCAGCAGCGCCGGGTGAAGCAGAAACCAGGGACTGGCTCAGGAGATGATACCACGCGAGGCCCTTTCAAATCCCAGCTGCTTCCAGACAAGAATGCAGTCTCGTCCGTGTTGCAAAGCATCCCGTCGCGGGTTCGTAACGCAGGCCCGGGTGTCCAGAAGGCGATAAATGGAGCTTGGCCGTTCATCCAGCGGAGCGCGTCTCAGCTGCCGAAGCGTTTACCCGCCCTTCCTCCCGGATGATGTACAAGAGATGCAGTCCAAAACTACACTGTTTAGATTTTCATCTTTTCCGACAGCCGATACAGCCGTTTCTAATGAACATTCCTTCATCCGAGATACAGATCGGCCAATGGCCGGCCTGGCCTCTTCATGTTTCACCACCTTGGTTAAACCGAAGGCACAAAGCACGAAGCGAGAGTCTTATCATGAAGACCAGATTCATACCCGAAACTTAATTGACCATTGCGGCAAGAGATATAGGATAACTCCTTGACTGATTCGCGACCTCTACGGCCTCTTGGTTTCTCGGTTGCTCCTCTCCAGACAGCAGAAATCATTCTCATTTCCAGGACTGACTGACGAACATCTGCCGTGGAGATCTAAGCTTGCCGGGTAGCAGTTAGTAGAATCCCCCTTTATTGATTGCTCCAGATCCTCAAAGTAGATGTCGTCGGAATAGAGGTCTTCTCGTACCGGAGTGAGATCCTCTAGTGATCTAGCTCCGACAAATGGAATGGGTATGTGAGGAGCGTTGCTGGTTGAACGGTGGTTGCAATCCATTCTGTAAGAAAAGTCAGAAGTGGCCTTGTACCCGGCCACGCGGGTGACAAAATAAATGGAGGAGCTCAGCAGTAACCGCCAGCTGTCACCACGGTCCT
>QQTW01000947.1_pt1 | contig 19585 bp, 15 predicted proteins | sample 1904831 | NCBI WGS metagenome assembly QQTW01 (sample SAMN09435610, study PRJNA476489) | Subsurface metagenome, whole genome shotgun sequencing project. | reverse complement strand
CAACCGCTAGGATATTTTTGACGTGCTTTTTGTTCGGCAACTTCTAGATTTGGATCGATAAAATAATCACCGCTATTCGGTTCAATTATCATAATCCAATTGTAATGCTCCTCGATTAACTTAGGACGAACTCGCTCAAGAGTAACGCGAGCTTTATTACAACGAGCATCGCGTTCAGCTTTTCTCCTAGCTAATTCTTCTGGTGGAATCGTAAATTCTGGGAATAATCTACCTGGACGATGGGGACGACGCGGGTGGCGAATTGGCTTTGCTTCGGTCATGTCTTTAGTTTGTGGGATGTAGACTTAGTTTTTATTTTACCAATTTGATTGATAGATAAATTGCGATCGAATAGTTCTCTTATGCGTCTAATAATTACATTGTGGCAGAGTTGGGTTGCCCCAAGTTTGGGGAATAACTTTTTCTAAACGAGATTTTTCAAACCGAGCGATCGCAAACAAATCTTTTGACTGGTTTGCAAACATTTCGCTGGGAGTACCGTATGCAATTGCTGCTAAATATCCGGCTTTATTAACTACTTTCTTTACTCTTTCATCATAGTTACCGTAAGGATAAGTAAAATAAATAATAGAACGAGCTAATTTAGTCTCAAGCGTCCGTTTAGATTCTACTACTTCTTGATAAAGCTGTTTATCTGATATTTTTGTGAGGGCAGGATGAGTTTTACTATGCGAAGATATTGTAATTAATGGGTCATTTGCCATGATTTGTAGCTGTTGCCAAGTCAGATGAGTACGACCTGCGTTAATTCCAACACTACTTGTATGAATAGCAAAAACAGCCGGATAACCGTATTTTTTCAGTAGCGGATAAGCATATTCATAGTGTCCACCATAACCATCGTCAAAAGTTAGTACAATAGGTTTTTTTGGTAATGGGCTTCCGGTTCGCAAGTGAGCAAAGAGCCGATTTATGCTAATGGGAGTAATCTGATTCGATTTAATCAGTTCAAAATGTTTCTTTAATTCTTGAGGTGTTAAATCATAAATTACTGCCTTTTTTAATAAGATATCGTGATACATCATTATTGGAACTTTAGCTAAGACAGCCGCTTGATGTATTCTTGGTAATGGCTCGGCTGGTAAAGATAATGCCTTGTTATCGGATTTTGTCTTAAATAATATCTGAGAATTAGATAATACTTGATTGCTTACAGGCTCTAGTTCGCTACCTATATATTTATACTTGCGACATGTTTGTTGATTATTTGCTTGATTATTAGCCTGTTTTTGAGAAATAAGAGAAGGAAGTGATTTATTTAAATCATAATTTTGAAATTTGGTTGCCATTGCCTGATGCAAACTAAAAATTAAAATACAAGCTACGGACAAAAACGCGATCAACCAACGGTTCGCTGGTGACATTGCAATAACACGTAACTTTTTTTGATTTTTTGGCAGCATTTTTTACCTAATAATTCCGAATAATAACTTATTTACTTATATCAATACTTTGTCCTACGGACACGCTATTGTAATAAATTTGTTTGCGGGATACCATCTTCAATGGAAGCTTGCGGGTATCGCACCTCTCAAAACTTCAAAGGAGGATTTCCGTTTTGATTTGGATTGAGCGATCGCTTATATAATCGTGAGCATAAACAGAGAACCCGTATCCTGAGTTGTCTTACACAAGGTCGCCGTCAAAGCCTGTACGCTTTTCGGACAACTACCTCTTGGGAGATTATGACGATCAAAACCTTTATTGGCAGCTGCCATTGCGGCGCAGTTCGATTTGAAGCCGACATCGACCTGAGCTTAGGCACAAATAAATGTAACTGCTCGATCTGCACGAAAACGCGGAATTGGAACGCCATCATCAAGCCCAACGCATTCCGATTGCTATCCGACAAGCGCGATTTGAGCGACTACCAGTTCAATCCAAAGATTGGACATCATCTTTTTTGCAAGCACTGCGGCGTGCGCTCGTTTGCATATGGGCATCACGAACAGATGGGCGGTGACTACGTTACAGTCCAATTGGCTGCCCTCGACAACGCCGATCCAACGGAATTCATTGAAGCGCCCGTTCGATTTACTGATGGGCGTAACAACAACTGGGGTGCGCCTCCAGATGAGACAAGGCATCTATAGGAGTCTGTTTACCCATCAGGTAAAACTACTCAACTACTTCATTCACCGGGAATCTGTCGATTAACTGCATTGCCCGACGTGCGTTGCGATACAGTACATCTGACAAATGCGGCACATGGGGAATTTGCGAGAGTAAATCGAGGGTACGGCGTAAAATTCGCACCACATCACCTTCATCTAAACTCGTATGTTCGCACAGTTCAACCCATTCAACCCCTAATGCCCAATGTTCAACTATAGCAATCAAATTAATATATCGATTTTCTAACCCTACAGGTAACGCGACACCATGACGATACTGCACCTTTAATACCGAACGGCGGATTTTTTGCAAGCTTGTCCAAGCATCATCGATTTCTTTCGACAAGTCGAAGCGCACGAAGCTGTCGGGACGCGGGGTTTCTGTCACCAATGCGGCAACTGTTGCAGCGAGATGGTGCGGGTCGAGGTTATCGAGTTCGCCGCTAATTAATGCCAAACCCAACCATAATTCATTTTCGCCGCGAATTGCCGCCGCAACTTGTCCTCGCTCGGTGGGTACGAGGTTATCAAGACATTCAAACCATTGTAAAATTTCAATTAAGTTTTTAAACTCATCCCAATGGCGTTGCGACTGCTGCTCAACCTGAGCGTTCAATTCATCGATTTCGGCAATGATTTCCGCAGCGCGAGCTTTACGCTTGAATAGCGAGGCAACGTTACCCCCTTCGTGTAAAGGGTGCGCTTCGAGTTGTTCCTGAACTGCGATCGCTCGCTGGAGTTGCGCTTCGACTTCGGGTGCTAAATGTAACACTGCTTCGGGTTCGGGAATCAGGGATGCGTAAGCGCTCGTTTCTTGGTTTCCCCGTCGTCCCTGTCCGGGCTTGATTTGCATTTCGGCAGGTGGTAGCAAATCGGGTGGTATATCAATACGCGGCAAGTGACCGTACAAGTCAACTACATCGGCTGTTGTTGCTACATACCAGCGGTTATCGCACCCCAAACAGACTAAATACGGCGATTGCCCCGAACCGGGCGATTTACCCACTAACACCGCTGTTACTGGCGTAGATACCGTAATATTCTTACCTTTGAGGCTCAGTAAAGTCCCCGATACTGCAAAATTGAGCATCATCCCCAATTCTTCTTGTCGGGAAGCCACTGCTTGCTCTTGCAGGGTTTTCAATAATTGACGTTCGACTTTCAGCCGAGAACGCAACTTTTCGTAAACTGCGATTTCGCGTTCGTCAATTGTATCAATTTGTGCTTGGAGGTCGGCGAGTTGGCGTTTTAGTTCGCTGACATATTCATACTGGGGTCGCAGATGCAAGTTTGCTAAATACTGCCCAAAGCTGCGTTCAATCAGTTCCTTAGCTTGTTCGATAGTATGGGTTTGCAGCAGGTTTAAAACCATGCCATAGCTCGGCGTAAACTGACTTACTAAGGGGTCAGCTTCGGATGTTGCCAAATATGCCGCTTCCTTCGCACCTTCAAAGGGAGTTTGCAATGTCACTACATGACCCTGCTCGTCCATCCCCCTGCGTCCCGCACGTCCTGCCATTTGCAGAAATTCTGAAGCATTTAATAAGCGGTGTCCGGTATCGGTACGTTTGGAAAGGCTCGATATCACGGTTGTCCGCGCTGGCATGTTAATCCCGGCAGCTAGGGTTTCAGTCGCAAAGACGACTTTGATTAAACCTTGTTGGAAGAGTTCTTCAACTAGTACTTTCCACGCAGGTAAAATTCCCGCATGGTGCGCGGCAATACCTCGGTACAAGGGGGCGATTTGTCCCGAACGTCCAGCATCGGGGTTGCGACTCAAGAAATCATCGATTTGTACCCGTAACTTGTAGGCTTCATCGGGATTTACGAGCCAAACATCGCCGACTTCTGCTACCGCTTTATCGCAACCTCGACGGCTGAAAATAAAGTAAATTGCTGGCAGCATGTCGCGCTGTTCGAGATTGCTGACGACATTCGCTATAATTGGGGCTTCGGGTCTGCCGTTTCGAGTGCGTTCGTCACCTTTGCGCTTTCGTTTCTGCAACAGGCGACCGTTAATCTTGGTTTTGGTTTCGTTGAGTAAAGGGAACAATCCCTTTGTAGTACCAAAATGAAACTCTAAGGGAACTGGGCGAAAATCGGAATAAATTAAATCGGTGGGACCGTGAACTTGGTTTAGCCAATCGGTAAGTTGGTCGCTATTGGCAACCGTTGCCGAGAGTGCCACTAATTGCACTTCACGCGGACAGTAAATAATCGATTCTTCCCAAACTGTACCGCGCTGACGGTCATTCATGTAGTGGCATTCGTCGAGTACTACTGCATCGACATCGACTAAGGAGATACCAATTTGCCCGATGGGAGTACCGTAGAGCATGTTACGGAAAATTTCCGTAGTCATCACCAAAATCGGTGCCTCGCGGTTAATCGATGCATCGCCAGTTAAAAGCCCGACTTGCTCTGCGCCAAACTTCTCGCGGAAATCGCGTAATTTTTGATTCGAGAGAGCTTTGAGCGGCGTAGTATAAAATACGCGCTTGCCCCTAACGAGGGCGCGATAAATAGCATACTCACCAATTAAGGTTTTACCGGAGCCTGTTGGCGCACAAACGACAACCGAACTACCAGCATTAAGAGAAGCGATCGCATCCAGTTGGAACTCATCAAGCTCGAACGGGAATATGACCCTTGGGTCAACTTCATTAGAAGGTACAGGATAATTCACTCAATATAAATGACAACCAGATTATATATATAGTATTTCAATCCCGATTCCAGGATTCACACAATTAATCGAGCCGCTACAAATTTCGACTCGAATCGGTTATGCGTGTATTGTTTTAAGATACAGGCTTTAATTATATCTAACAAGGTAATTTTTTGACATTAAATAATTTTGATGCCAATCCTGAATCTGGATGAAGCTAATTGCTAAAATTTAAATTCTATTTGTGGCAGTTGATATCATCAAAATTTTGTGGGAAAGTTTGGAGGTATGAGGCACCATGCTTGTTTAGTGGGAGTCAGGTTGTGACTAGGGAAAATGAAGCCGCAAAATCTAATAAAATTTTAACTAGCAACAACTTGGAGACAGCACTCGATTTTCAAGCATTATTTGTAGCAGTACCGGGATTGTATCTGGTATTGACAGCCGATTTTGCGATCGCAACCGGAAGCGATGCTTACTTCCAAGCAACCATGACCAAACGCGAGGAGGTTGTTGGATGCTTTGTATTCGACATTTTTCCAGATAATCCCAATGACCCGAATGCTGACGGGGTTAAGAATTTGCTAGCCTCGTTTGAAAACGTGCTGAAGTATCGAAAGCCCCATACAATGGCGATACAGAAGTATGACATTCGCCGTCCCGAATCGGTAGGTGGGGAATTTGAGGAACGCTATTGGAGTCTGCTTAATTCACCTGTCTTCGACGCAAACGGCGAGATTACCTATATTATCAATCGAGTCGAGGATGTGACGGAGTTTGTGCGGGTTCAGCAGCAACATAGCGAACAACGGCAACTTAATCAAGCATTACAGATTCGTAACGAGCAAATCGAAGCCGAAATGTACGTGAGAGCGCAGGAGTCAGCGCAGCGCGAGCAAGCATTATGCGCTACAAACGTTGCAGCACAACACCAAGCTGAGACTGCTTATAAGCAGGTCGGGCAAATTTTGGAAAGTATGACAGATGCGTTTATTGCCCTCGACCGAGACTGGCGAATTACTTACCAAAATGCGGCAGGAGAAAAAATTAATGGTAAACCCCGCACAGAAATCATTGGTAAAACTTACTGGGAAGTGTGGACTGCATCGGTAGGTACAAACGTTGAGTATCAATATCGGCGGGCAATGGCAGAACAGGTTCCCGTCGAGTTTGAACATCGTTATTACGAACCGCCTGATTATGATATGTGGTTAGAAATTCGCGCTTACCCCTTTGAAGACGGACTCGGCATTTTCTACCGCGATATTAGCGAAGCGAAGCGCGACGAAGTCGTTCGCAAACAAGAGTCGGAAACATTACGCGAAAGCGAACAATGCCTAAAGCTTGCCCTACAAGCTGCTAAACTCGGTTCGTGGGAGTTAGATTTAACAACGGGAACGTTAACTTGTTCGGCTCAGTGTTTAGCAAACTTTGGACGGTCTAGCCAAGCTGAATTTTGTCACCATCAAGATTTGCTCGACGCGATTCATCCTGAAGACCGGGAACGAGTCCAGGCAACAATAAATTATGCAATTGAGAATAAAATCGATTATGAGGCTGAGTATCGAAATATTTGGTTGGATAGTAGCGTTCACTGGGTACTAGTTCGAGGTCAGGTAATTTGTGATAATAGCGGTATTCCCGTGCGGATGGTTGGCGTGACTTTAGATATGAGCGATCGCAAACGAGCCGAGGAAACATTACGCGAAAGCGAGCGAAGATTTAAGCGATTAGTTGAATCTAACTTATTTGGGATTGTCTTTGGCGATTGCTTTGGTAAATTACATTACGCAAACGGCTATCTCTTAAACTTGCTTGGTTACACCTTAGAAGAATTCCAATCCGGGGAAGTACGATGGGACGAATTAACTCCAAAAGAGTTTACTGCGTTGGATGCTAAAGCCGTCGAACAATTGACTGCACGGGGGGTTTGCGAACCTTACGAGAAGGTATATCTCCACAAAAACGGTCGGCGGATTCCGTTATTAATTGCTGCGGCTTTGCTCGATGAACCTTATAACCAAACTCAAGAAGTTATTGCTTTTATTTTAGATTTAACCGAATTAAAGCAGGTGTCCCAGGAACGCGATCGCTTCTTTAATTTGTCTTCAGATATGCTAGCGATTGGCAACTTAGAAGGCTATTTCATCGAGGTAAATCCAGCTTGGGAAAAAGTGTTAGGTTTTAGTGCAGCCGAACTCAAAGCAAAGCCTTATATTGAGTTTATCCATCCTGACGACCGAGAAGCAACGCTGATTGAAGCCCAAAAAATACTACAGAAACGCGAATTAATCGGGTTTGAAAACCGTTACCGCACAAAAGATGGTTCCTATCGCTGGTTTTCGTGGAATGTTGTTTCCTTCCCAGAACAGAAGAATTTTTATGCAGGAGCTCGTGATATTACCAATTCAAAGCTTGCCTCAATCGAACGCGAACAACTACTTTTGCGCGAACAAACAGCCCGCGAAGCCGCCGAACAAGCCAGTCGCATCAAAGATGAGTTTCTCGCTGTCCTTTCCCACGAATTGCGTTCCCCTCTCAACCCGATTCTCGGCTGGTCAAAATTATTGCTCATGGGTAAACTCAACCCCGCAAAAACCACCGAAGCGATCGCAATCATCGAACGCAACGCCAAATTACAAGTTCAACTCATCGACGATTTACTCGATGTATCCCGAATTTTACGCGGCAAATTGGTATTAAATGCTGCGCCCCTTAACCTTGGAAGCGTTATTCTCTCAGCCATCGATACAGTTCAATTAGCCGCCGATGCCAAATCGATCCAAATTCAAACAGAAATTACCCCAATGGTGAGCGTTATCGGTGATGCGACTCGATTGCAACAAGTTGTGTGGAATCTTTTATCCAACGCCGTTAAATTTACCCCGCAAAGCGGAAAAATCGAAGTTCATTTGAGAACTATTTCTAACAATGCTCAAATACAAGTTATAGACACAGGTAAGGGCATTAGTCAAGAGTTTTTACCCTATGTATTCGAGCATTTTCGCCAAGAAGACGGCTCAACAACACGCAAATTTGGCGGTTTGGGGTTGGGACTAGCGATTGTGCGACAAATAGTCGAATTGCACGGGGGAACTGTCGCAGTCGAGAGTCCTGGAGTGGGACAGGGTGCGACATTTACAGTTCAAATTCCGCTTTCCTCGAATGCAGTTCAAGCACCAGTACCGGAATTTAGCGAGATATCGTCAAATTTAAGCGGTATTAATATATTAGTTGTCGATGACGATACCGACTCCCGCAAATTTATTGCATTTATATTAGAACAACAACAAGCAAAAGTAACAGCCGTCGCATCGGGGTTAGAAGCACTCGAAGTCCTTACCCAAGCTCCTTGCGACCTCTTAATCAGCGATATTGGAATGCCGCAAATGGACGGTTACATGTTGATACGGGCGATTCGAGCGAAAGAACAAGGGAGATTGATTCCGGCGATCGCATTAACGGCATATGTGGGAGAAATCAACGAACAGCAAGCAATCAACGCAGGTTTTCAAAAGCACATTTCTAAACCAATTGATGCGGATATGGTGGTTGAGAGTGCTAGAGCGTTAGTAAAACATTTATTGTAGCTTTGGGTTGACCCCTCGTTTGACCAAAATCTAGCGTAGTAGTCCATGTCATTAATTTTGACCTTTTCGTGAGGCCCAGATCCCCGACTTCTTTAAGAAGTCGGGGATCTCGCAACCCCACCCTGCGGGAAGCAAGCTACAGAACTTTTGACATCGACCAGTAGTAGTCCATGTCATTAATTCTGCGGGATGTAGAGACGCGAAATTTCGCGTCTCTCCAAGGTTTTCAACACCTAACCAACCCATCAAAACGTCGGACATGAACTAGTAATGGTCTGTTTCATTAGTTCCGAGGGGTTACAAGAATCCGGGTAAATAAGTGCGAAACCTAGATTCTAACCCTCACGACCTACTAATAATTAAACAGTGACGATAATTTTTCCAGCAGCTTGATTTGATGCCATGTAACGTATAGCATCTGGGAAAGCTTCTAAACCTTGAAATTCCCTATCGATAGTCATAGGGAATGAACCATCTGCCAATCCTGCGGCAATAAAAGCCTTGGCTCGATTTAAAGCAGCTTCATCACCTGGTAAGTTCAAGTGTCGATTTCCAGTAAAATCAAACACTTTGTATGCATGAACATTAACAGTCCGAATCATCACAGCCCACCAAGGGAATCCACCGATATTTTCCATATCCAGGAATCCGTATACAATCCAATGCCCCTGTACTTTCGTTGCTTGCACCAATTGTTCGCTCAGTGCCCCAGCTACCGCATCATAGACAACATCTGCACCTTGACCCTTAGTAATATCCATCACCCGTGTAACTAAATCTTCTGACTCAGTGGCAATGACGTAATCTGCACCAGCATTAATTAGGGAATCGCGCTTTTTACTCGTTCGCGTCGTGGCAATTACCGTTGCACCAATTTTTTTCGCCATTGCGATGGCAGCTAACCCGGTTGTACTCGTCCCTGCTGTAATCAATACCGTTTGATATGGTTGTAATTTTCCTAATTCTAATAGTGCAAAGTAACCAGTGAAGTAAGCAAACGCAAATCCCGAAGCTTGAGATGCGGTAAATCCATCGGGTGTTTTCATCAAACCGCGAACGGGCAAAATTGCTGTTTCGCCAAAGTTAGCGTAATCGCTGATGGAAAATGCTGGAATCGAACTAACGCGATCGCCTACTTGAAATTCGCTCACATCTTCCCCAACGGCTTCGATAATTCCTGCTATTTCATAGCCGACGCGAGACGGCAATTGCGGTGTTTCCACATAAGTGTTTGCCATCCACAGCATATCTGCACGGTTTAAGCTCATCGACTGCACCCGCACGCGAACTTCTTTTGCTTTAGGTTGCGATAAAGGTGCAGATTCCAATTTTAAAACTTCTGCACCACCGTATTCATGGAAGCGATAAACTTTTGTGGTTTCTAAATCTGTGTTCATGGTTTGTGTCAAGTTAAATTCTGGGTTTTCGGTTGAAGTTGTAATTTGAGTAGTCATCACAATTTTCCTGCTAACTTCAAATCAATTAAAATTTTTGATACTGACTTCGACTTATGATAGTAAGGGCAAAGCAAGTTCGCGCTATTATATGGCTATTATCCCAAAGAGCAAGTCGATGCCATACAGCAAATTTACGCTTGCCAGAGCAATTGAAGATTTTCATCTCACTTTGATAGAGGGAAGTCGCTTCTTACCTGTAATTCCTCCAGTTACCCCATCCCCACTACTCCAAGAAATTTTAAAGGAGACAATACCTTGGGCAATTGCAGTTAGCAGTGAAAAGGCACGTTCGGAAGGTATCATAAATCCTGTTTTGCTCGAAGTAAAACGGCAACTTGGCGGACAGATTAGTGTATTTTCAGGTGAGGAATTTAATGTTGATGCGGATGCGGATCTAACTGGATATTGCGACTTTCTTCTGAGTCGTTCCCCAGAACAACTTTTCATTAAAGCACCCGTAATTATCATAGTGGAAGCAAAAAAGGAAGACTTAAAGCCAGCCTTGGGACAATGCCTTGCCGAAATGGTAGCAGCTCAACGCTTCAACCAACAGAAGCAACAACCTATACCTGTAATTTATGGAATAGTCAGTAGTGGTACGGCTTGGCGATTTCTGAAACTGGAAGGACAAACAACAACTATTGACCTCACAGATTATCCATTGCCTCCAGTTGAGCAAATTCTAGGAATGTTGCTGTGGATGCTAGAAAAGGGGTAAGCTTACCGTCGTTCGATACCAGTAATAATTGGATTGGGACGAATATTGTGGGGATGATTCCAACCGCGTTCCCATAGATAAAGAGCTAAATCTAAGGTATTATCTGCAACATCCCAGCGAGTAATTTTCCCATCTTTGATTGTGAGAATAAACGTTTCGATGGAAGTTCCTTCGCGTCCAGTGGGTTTGAGTCCAAAAAACTCGCCAACGTGTTTCCAATTCAAATTGACAGTTACAAATGCTCGTTCTTTCCCTTCATATTCATCAACCAAATCAATGCGCGGTTGTAAAGCTTTAAGAAATTCTGCTGCCCATTGTTTAAGCGGTTCCAGTCCAACTGTTCCATATCCAGAAGGACTATTGAGTAAAACATCTGTCGCTACAATTGCATCCCAGCGTTTAAATTCAGCGCGTTGGAAACCTTCATAAATTTCGCGGGTAATTGAGATTTGTGGTTCGTTGTGGTTTTGTAATTTTAAAGTTGCGTTAGACATAACCGTACCTCTTTTTGCAATGTTTTTGGTTCGCTTGCACTCATACTTTTATCTTCACGGATGAGCTATGATTTGTCCAATCGATTAATTATATAGACTTCATTCATCATGTGAATGATATATTATATCCACCACGCTATCGTAACAAAGGCGTTTGGACAAATCTTATAGGACTTACGCTTTATAGATCCCCCAACAAGAGCGCCAAATTGGGGGCTTTATAGATTCCCCCCAATTTATCGGGGGCTAGTTCCGATCGAGGTTTCAGGTTTTCAGTGCGTAAGTCCTGTCTTATATACTTTCATATTTATAATTGCCTGTCATATCAATACTTACTTCTTCTATTCGCAAGAACCATAAGCAACGGCAGCATCTTTCGTTGCTAGTACAGTTGTTTCTAGATTTTCTCGGTCAACTTCATTAATATATAATTACTTTTAAAAATTAAGTTTCAATTATTTATTCACGCGCTGAATCATGCAACCTATTCAGCATTTCCAGCTAGCAGGAGTAGATTTAAACCTACTTGTTGTATTTGATGCTCTAATGACCGAGCAACACTTAACCCGTGCAGCAGAGAAAATTGGGTTGAGTCAACCAGCTACGAGTAATGCTCTAGCTCGATTGCGGAAGCTATTTAAAGACGATTTGTTTGTCAAAACGAGCAAAGGTGTTACACCCACACCACGAGCGAGCGCACTTGCTGACTCCATCCGTCAAGCATTAGAACAGATTCAATTCGCTGTCACCAGTCAAGTTGAGTTTAATCCTGGGGAGAGCGATCGCCTATTCCGCTTAGGTATGGATGACTACACCGAAATCGTCTTTTTACCCAAGCTATTAAAGCAATTAGAACGAGTTGCTCCTCATGTGAAGGTGTTAGTAATTACTACTAATTGGCAAAAAGCACCAAAGTCATTAGATGAAGATGAAGCTGATTTAATTATTGGGCATTGTCCAGAATATTCTTCTTGGCATCAACGACAAACGCTGTATCAGGAAAATTTCGTTTGTGTCGCAAATGCCGAGCGTTTTCCAAAAAATCAACTTTTGACGCTTGAGGATTACATACAAGCAAAACACTTATTAGTTTCGCTTCGAGAAGACATGGTAGGGATAGTCGATAATATTTTGTCAAAACATCAATTAACCCGAACTGTTACAGTCTCCGTTCCGAATTTCTTAATTGTACCGTTCGTGCTAATGGAAACAAATTTAATTGCCACCTTACCAATTAAAATTGCCCAAACCCTCATGCAATCTGGGAAAATTCACTCCTTACCAGTTCCCTTTGAAATTTTTGGCTTTTCTGTAGATTTATTATGGCATGTGAGAAATGAACGCGAACCCGGACATCAATGGTTGCGAGAATTAATTACTCAATTGTGTAATATATAAAAATACAATATTAATTTTTTTGTAAATCTTGGTGAGGTTAGTTTGTTTAATTGCCCATTAAGCATTGAAAAAGCAAACCGTTTAATACAGCAAATCGAACTCCCTAATAATAGTTATGTCATTGATGTTGGCTGTGGCGAAGGAGATTTTTTGATTCAATTTCTTAAACAATATCAAGTTACAGCTATTGGAATCGACAACAAGCCAGACTGTATCAAACTAGCTAATGAAAATAAAAAAAGCGAGGTTTTAGACAAGAATATATCCTTCATTTGTCAGGATGCGCGATTGTTTGATTGGGCAGCACGCGAAGCAGATTTAATCATCGCTATTGGTTCAGAATTTATCTTTGGTGGCTATCGTCAGACTCTCGAATATTTTTCTACTTTTTTGAACGATAGAGGAAAGCTGCTAATTGGAACCGTATTTTGGAAACAGGAACCTCCAACAGAGTATTTAAGTTTGATGGGAGGAGAAAATCCACATTTTGACTATTTCACAACTGTGGATATAGCAGTTCAAGAAAGATTTATTCCACTTTATTCTTGTCGGAGTAATCAAGATGAGTGGGATGACTTCGAGGGTAGATTTGCCAAAAAACGTTATATAGAGGCTATAAAAAGTAATGATGAAGCCGCATTTGAGCAAACATGCAAATGGCAACAAGGATATTTGAAGTGGGGAATTGAAACGATGGGTTTCGGTTTTTTCCTGCTTCAAAAACGTTGATATCGGTTCATGAAAGCGAATTCCCTGCACTTCGTACCACTGAATCCAGCGGACACGTTAAGCGTTGGCGGAACCTACGCTTTGCATTAACAAAGTGCAGGGTATTTCTTCCATTCAGGGGATGCACTCGTCTTTGCATTCTTAAAAAAGCGCTAAACTTATCAGTATTTTTCTTTTACTTAGTATAAAACTTATATCGTAAATACTGAATTTATATATCCACCTAAAAAAACACATCTTCTGGCAGAGATTACTGACAGTGTTAAACATCATCATAGAATTAGTACATCATAATAAACAGTTATTAGAGGACGTAAACCCATGTCTCGTTTAACTCAAATCATCCAGAATACTTTTATCCGTATTTTCGCTTTTATTTCTGTTTTTTTCAAAAGTATCGCTAATGTCTTTCAAAGAATCTTCAGTTTTTTTGGATTAAGTCAGCCTGATTACTTCTTAGATGCGGATGATGCACAAACCGCAAAGCGAAGCGAAGCTAAACAGCTAATTGAAACAAACCAGCCTGCGATTGAGAAGCCGACGGCAACTAGCAATCGTCGTAAATCTAATGATAAGCAAATGGATTACTATCTGAAAATGGCGAGTGAGATTCAAAAGAAATAATCGCACACAATAGAGGAAAGCCGTTTTTGTAACTTTTGTGGGTTGGGCAGGAACGAGTGAAACCTAGCATTTCAACACTGACCAACCTACAGACTCTGCTAGCTTTGGAATTTTTTGGCTTTTATACAGATATATTAATAGTATATAAAATACAATTTAGATATAGCAGTCCTAAATTCCTAAGTGAGAGACTGGAGCGGATTGCTTTATCTATCGATTATAGTGGAATCAAGTAATGGCTTACAGTCTATTCAATATTGAAAAAGTTAGAGACAGTTTTAATATTACTATTATAGAACAAGTAAATACATTCGCTGATGTGCCAGAGATTGGTTACAGTGACTACCTTACAGAAACCCTGCGTTTTAATACACCAATTGCTTTAGCGAATAACTCAGAAAAATCTCGCTCCGAGATGATTATTACGCCGATTTTATTAGAATTAAAGCGGTTATACCCTGAAAAAGCGAGTTTATTTTCTGGTAAAGATTTTACAGTCGATATCGAAAAAGGTCTAAATGGTTTTTGTGATTTTCTGATTAGTCGTTCTCCGGAACAGTTAGTTATTGGCTCACCAGTAATTGCAGTGGTAGAAGCAAAAAATGAAAATATCGAAGCTGGCTTAGGACAATGTATGGCGGAAATGATTGCGGCTCAAATCTTTAATCAGCAGAAAGGACAGCAGTTTCCGCAGATACTTGGTGCTGTCACCACTGGAAGTAGTTGGAAGTTTATGCGATTGCAAGAACAAACGATAGAAGTTGATTTGAATGAATACTTTTTGAACCAAGTTGCAAAAATTCTTGGTATATTGAGTTTAGGTTTTGTGTAAAAATTGAGAATAAAAAACATTGTTCTTGCGAACTTTTGAAAACAAAATTTTGGGTTTCTAGAATTCTCCTTTCCCCTTTAACGGCAGTTGTGACAATGGACGGAACCGCTGCACAGCAATGTTTCACCGCACGCCACTTATACTTTGCAACGTACTGCCTTCCGTTTACCCCTTCTACCTCTTACTTTTATTTCCCCAATTCTTGCGAACGATTGGTAGCAGCTTTCACTGCTTGAATTAATGCCGAACGAAATGCGGCTTTTTCTAACTCGGCAACCCCCGCAATCGTCGTACCACCAGGACTGGTGACTCTATCTTTTAGTTCGGCTGGATGCATTTCGGTTTCGTTTAGCAATTGCGCTGTACCAAGTACGGTTTGCAGTGCCAATTTTTGAGCCACTGCACGCGGTAAACCTGCCGCTACCCCACCATCTGCAAGTGCTTCGACCATAATTGCTACATATGCCGGACCGCTACCCGATAGCCCAGTGACTGCATCCATCAAGCTTTCAGATACTTCGACGACTTCACCAACTGCGGAAAATAACTGCTGTGCTGTGTCTAAATGGTTGCCTTTCGTATACGCACCCGCACATATCGCTGTAATTCCCGCACCAACTGTAGCGGGTGTGTTCGGCATAGCGCGAATTACTGGCAAACCGGGAAAACCTACTTCTAATTGCGATAAAGGCACGCCCGCTAAAATTGATACAACGAGCGGCGAATGATTTTGGTCGATATATGGGGAAAGCTCTTGTGCGATCGCGCTAAATACTTGTGGTTTTATTGCCAAAAATACCACTTCTTCGCTCTTTATAAATACTTGGCTGTTATCTGCCGTCACCGCTACTTTGTATTTCTGGGCTAAAAAATCTTGACGCGCTGCTTGCGGTTCGCTAACTACAATTTGCGATGGTTCATATATACTAAGATTAATGAGACGGGATAAGAGCGCTTCTCCCATTACCCCGCCACCAATTAGACCAAATTTTACAGACAAATCAAATGTACCCTAATTAAGATCTTGACCAAGCCTAAATAAATAATATCGTTTCATTCAGAAATATTTCTAATTGACGAAACAGAATATCCGGCAAGGACTTTTAACCTCAAAATTTCAAAGTCAAAATATCGACGCAATCGTAACTTCCTGCCAGTAAATCACGTGTATGAGCGCAATCAAACCATGATTTGGAATTTTAGATGCAATCCCTTACCTAAAACCCCAAATCGCACATCCCTAAATTATTGTGCCATGCGGTTTGGTTCGCTTCCCCAAGTTTGATTGGGTGCGGGTGTCCGTGGACGAACAGGCGGTTGGGGCACTTCGTGTAGGACTCCGCCTTGGGTGCTAACTTGCACGCAGCTTGGTGTAAACAAAAAGATACTTTCACCAATCCGCTCTTGATGTCCATCAAGGGCGTATGTGCCACCCGCAACAAAATCGACTGCCCGCTGCGCTTGGTCGGGATCCATAATTGTCAAATTTAATACTATAGACTTCCGCTCGCGCAGTGCCAGAATCGCTTGAGGCATTTCTTCAAAGGTACGCGGTTCGAGTACCAATACTTCCGAAATACCATTCAGCGCACCGGGCATTCCAATTACATTATTCATCGCTGTCTTAGTCCCCGTTGCTACATCAGTATTCATTGTAGGCATTGGATCGCGCCAACGTCGATTAGTTGCAGGAGTTTCTTGAGGGACAGCTGCTGTTTGAGGAGGATTTTGTTCTTGATACAGATTTTGATAGTTATCTGCATCTACTTCCTCGTAGTATTCCTCGTATTCGACTGGTTCATTCAAACCAACAAAATCTCTGAGCTTAGAAAATATATTGTTCATTTGGACAGGCTCCTGGTGCTAGTCACCTTGAAATAAGATGACAATAACTGGTTGTTAGACAATCTTGGATGCTATCGGACACTTCACTTTAGGAATTCCAAAGAATTCTATCGTTGTTTGTAACATTTATCGCGCATTTAGGTCGTTAACTTGACGTTTTTTTAACGTTCGCAAATTGACTACACGCAATAATGAGTCCGAATTATACACTAATATGTCCGCTAAAAATAGTTTCTTTAGTTCCATATTTTCTATGGATTCACTTTATGTAAATACTATATTTTGGGTGACTTAGTGAACCAGGAAGCGAGATTTTTTTGCGTATCAAATTACCTCAGTGTTGAGTATAGGTTGCTATTGGCTGCTGCTTACATTTTATGCACTATGGCAGATGTAAAGATTTTAGAGTTAAACTAAATCTGCATTTCGATACATCAATTGGCTTTACACCGAACGCACTCCAAACAGGATTGTTCCCAATCTGACCATTGTTGCATCCGCCTGTACAGCGAGTTTATAGTCGCTAGACATACCCATTGACAGTTCCTGCATCTGAATGTTTGACCAATTTTGCGCTTTGATTGACTCTGCCAACTCACGAGTGCGATTAAATACATCCAAGGTTTGCGAATCATTTAATCCCAAAGGGGGTATTGTCATCAAACCTTGAATTTGTAAACTTTTGCAACTGTTTAGTGCTGCCAAGTCAGCTAAAAGTTCGGGTACAGTCCAGCCAGATTTATTAACATCGGGGAGGATTTTAACTTGCAAGCAAACGTAGGGAGTGACATTGAGTTGGGCTGCCAGTTCGTTGAGACGTTGTGCGAGTTTAAGATTATCGACGGAGTGAAGCCATTGGAAAAGTTCAAGGGCTTTTTTAGCTTTGTTGCTTTGTAAATGCCCGATGAAGTGCCAAGTGATATCGGGCAAGTCGTGTAACTCGGCTTGTTTAGTTACAGCTTCTTGGATGCGATTTTCGCCAAAGTCACGAATTCCTGCGGCATAGGCGGTACGAATTACCTCCGCAGGAAATTGTTTGGTGACGGCAATCAACCGGACAGAATCGGGGAGTTGAGCGCGAATAGTACTGATGCGAACTGATAGATCGCTATGAGTGCTATCGTTTGTTGAAATGGTCATTGGAATGTGCGTTGGAAAACACCTTGAAGTTGATCGTACTCATTCGATGGTCCGGTGCGCCGCAGGCTACGCAAGCGATTTTCTAACATCATGCGTGCCTCAGTGCGTCCTATCGGTTGAAACTTCATACCTTTTCCTTCGGAGGTGACTAGGAAAAACAAACGTTGGGCGTAAAGTGTTGTGAAGAGTTCTTGACTTTCATCCACCATGCATATCCTATAGAGCAAACCCCAAGTTGGATGATTTAGGTAAGTTTCTGGGCTTTCTGAGTTCATCTACTACTGAAGGTATGAGTACATATAATCTTTTCGCTCTCCTCAACGAAAATTCAGACGATAGTTGAGATATTTCGCTGAAGAACGTTAAAAAGACGAAAAGTCGAACCGAGTGTCAGTCATTTAGCGCGGGTTGTGCCATCAGGGTAGGCATTAACTGCGTGTTGTTTGAGTGTCCGCGATTAAAATTGCAGTTGCGATCGCATAATCTCGATCGTGACTCAAACTTAATTGCCACTCTAAGGCAGATGGGTAAGGGGGAAGGGTCCAAGGGGAAGGCGAAGATGGGGAAGGGGAAGATGGGGAGGTGAATAACATATTTTCTTCTTCTCCCTTGTCTCCCTTGTCTCTCTTTTCTCCCTTCTCCCCTCCCAATCCTGCCACAATAGTTGCAGCATTATTGTATAGCACGACATATGGCATACCGCTAGGATGACGGCGAATTTCTACATCAGTATAGCTGACTCCTCGCCATCCTGTCCCCAGGGCTTTGACCACAGCCTCTTTTGCTGCCCAGCGTCCAGCTAGCTTGTTGATTGATGTGCGACTTAAGGTCTCGCTACCGCAATTTTGCTGCTCGTAATTCGTATACACCCGAGACAAAAAGCGTTTTCCAAAGCGTTCGATAGCCGCTTGGATTCTGGGAATATAAACAATATCGGTTCCGAGTCGAATCACGCTTATTAGATCCCTACTTTTTGTAGTGCTGCAAGCTGTGCTTGAGCTTTGTGGAGAGATTCGTACCATTCGCGTTCGGGGTTGCTGTCTGCGACGATTCCTGCTCCAACTTGCCCCCAGACGGTGTTAATTGGGGAGGTGAGGGGAGATGGGGAGATAGGGGAGGTGGGGGGAGTGTTTTCTCTTTTCAATTTCTCCACGGACTCTACGGACTCCACGAACTCTACTTGGACTGTATAGGGAGCAAGTAAAAGGGTACGGATAAGGATATTTAAATCTAAATTTCCTCTTAAATCAAGATAACCGCAGGAACCGTAGAATAAGCTCCTTCTGACTGGTTCGAGTTCTTCGATGATTTCCATGCAGCGAACTTTGGGACAACCTGTAATTGTACCACCGGGAAACATGGCGCGGATTAAATCGACGGTAGTGCGTTCGGCTTTACCATGCTGCCGACTTCCGCATTCTAAATTACCTTTGATGTTGCTGACAAGGTGCATAACGTGACTGTAGCGCTCGATTGTTAGCAATTCATCGACTTGTACGCTCCCAAAAGCGCAAACTTTTCCTAAATCGTTACGTTCCAAATCCACTAACATTATATGCTCGGCGCGTTCTTTGGTGTTGAGTAGTAATTCGGTTGCGAGTTGTTCGTCTTGTTCAAGTGTGGTTCCACGCAATCGCGTTCCGGCAATTGGTCTTGTTGAAACGTTATATATCCCGTCTTCACTTTTTTGCCCTTCGACTAATCTCTCTGGCGAACAGCTTACCACTTCTCCCCAAGGTGTGTGCCAATAACAGGCAAATGGTGAAGGATTAATTTTTTGTAACGCTTGGTAAACAGACCATCCCGAAGCAGCAGTTTGCGTGGTAAAACGCAGCGATAAATTAACTTGGAAAATATCTCCCGCTTCGATGTACTTTTTGGCTTGACGTACCGCTGTTTCGTAATCTTCTTGGGAAGAGAGGAATTTGAGGGAGGGGGGGGAAGGGGGAGAGGGG
>QQTW01000946.1_pt1 | contig 19605 bp, 11 predicted proteins | sample 1904831 | NCBI WGS metagenome assembly QQTW01 (sample SAMN09435610, study PRJNA476489) | Subsurface metagenome, whole genome shotgun sequencing project. | reverse complement strand
GGCTATTGTTCCACGAAGTTGTTTTTGACATGGAGATTGGCGTTATATTTATTGAATGATGCGATGGACATACTCCGTCATTGTTGGTGTTGGCAAGAGGGAGGAGTTCTTTCTGACAGTCGGGGGTTATGGAGCACTTTGAGACACGTTACCCCAAACTTACACTCTTCGCAAAACGAGTTGGATCAAATAGACCATTGTAATAGCTTCTTACTAACACTACATACCTTGCCGTTATTCACAATCAACCGTGACATTCTTCTCAATCCTGGCGTAGCCTAACTCTGGTCAGTGCCAGGAGGCAAGCTAAGTCACATGACATCGTCTCGCGCACAAAACCTCAACCTCGCGTCTGTCCTTCTTTTCCTTCTTCATCAAAAAGCTAACAGAACCAGCCACGACCACCGCTCAGTATTCTCCACAGCGATGGTTGCCATGCGTCCTTACAAGATGCAGTGGTTCTGGAGATTGAGTGTCAAACAGTCCCGGATATATAGGAAGTTCGCCTCCCGTATTTGAGGGTCCTCTTCAGTGAGGGCGATGGGAGGGGAATGTCGATGATGGGAGACAACTATACTTCGTGTCTTCGGATAACACTCTGTTGTGGTGCGGTTCCTTCTCGGACATCGTTCACCTGGTTTCGTATTCATGGAGGACATTCTCTTCGTGGCTTCCAGTATGCCGTTGAGCGAAGGTGTTTTGGTTCCACATTGGATATTCGTACGCTCAAGTCTTGTTGCTCAGCTGAAGGCCAAGTCTTCTAGTATCAATTGAGACTGTCGGACCAGGTGCCGTGGTACTCTTCTGTGTACATTCTGTAACACAATCGCATGGAATGTAGTTTCGACGCTCGTGCTTCCTTTGCACAACCCTTGCATGAGGCTCCGGGCTATCAGTCCTCCTCTCCAGCCAATCTCCTACAGCATTCCATTCATGTTACTATGACATTCCAGTCACGGATCATACATGTACACAAACATCCGATCTTGCCATCACTTATAAAGATATTGCTCCCTTCCCAGCCACCGACTCTCCTATCTCAGCTCTGCTCCCATACATTCGCTGTGGTGCTTCATCCGTCCATCTTCCAGTCAAGACCTTATATGCGTCTGTTTCCTATAGTCACTCCTTTGGTTGTCTTGGAATTTTCTATCAATTGGTCTCTTCGCCGACTCCTTATCCTCACTAGATCTGATCAGACATCCTGATATTTTGGCAAGACGCCCGGTTCAACTATGAAGACCTCCATTGCAACGCTCGTCGGCCTCGTCGCAATTGGAGTATCCGCGCAGAATGTCACGATTCGCCCTACCATCACTCCCGTTTTCTCAGTGTCGTACTTGACCATAACCGAGGAATATGAGGATTGCACGACAACAGCCTCGTCCAGTCCTCACCCAATCACCCTGACGGACACGTCGACCAAAACCTACTGCCCTAGTTGTACTCACACTAGTGCCAGCCTCACCACTTACCAGACCTCTCTCAGCGTCACCTGCTCCACTGGGTTATGCGGCACGATTTACACTGTCACTGAAAGCTGTAGCTCTACTGGCGTCCCGCTTCCAAGCAACTACGTGCCACAAGGATTCACCGTCACCACTACCGTCTGCACGGTGTGCCCCGGCCCTGCCCCCTTCACGGCGGTCTTGACCATGCCCATGCCCTCTGCCGCGCCATCTGGGCCTGGCTCTGGGCCTATAGTGGCCGCCACGAGCGCGCCTGGACCGTCCGCCGTTTCAACACCTCCAGCTGCTCCAACGTCCCCACCCGGAGCTCCAGCCCCGAGCTCAGCGACAAACAAGTATGTGGCTCCTACACCTTCAGCATCAGCAGGATCATCCTCGACATACTCCGTCACGCCGTTCGAAGGCGCTGCTACCACTCTCGCACTAGGGATGTCAACGGTCTTTGGAATTATGGGCATTGTTGGCGTCCTCACCTTTGTTCTTTGATGATATCGCATAATGCCTGCCTATTCACTCTCATTTTCTTGTTGCTTCCTTTCCCTGGATATTTAGAACATCTGTACTCCACTGCTTTAGATGTCTCTCATAGGTCAGGATGGTGGCGGCGCAGTCAATCTTCTCTCCTTGTATGCCTTTGTCGGCTGCGCTGGGCTGGGAACCAGATTAGTTTGAGAATAAAGGTTGTTCTGTGTTCAGGTCTAGGCTTTTCTCACACAACTTTCATAAATCTATTCGCACTCTTGGGAAACGCTCATTCGATGATCTGTTATTAATATAATATGGCATAGCAGACACCCGACGCAGTCTATCGACTTTCGCTCAGCTTTCATTCTTGTTCATGACTCTGACTGGTTTGTTCCTACTTTGGATCCAGCTCGCGGGTTATAAGCAGAGATTCTCTTGATGAATCCCATCTACAATTAGTCGACAAACTTCATGTCTGGTGCTCTTCGGCAGATCCTCGCTGACAGGTTGATTCCTCGATCCTCTCACTCGATCTTACTAAATCTTGATCTGCGTTTGCGCAAGGGACTCAAGACTGCTGCCGCTGTTGCTGCCACTTGGAAGCGAGCACGAGGCTGACAGCCCATTCGCGACGAGACATAGAAGCCAGACTCAACTCATAGTCACCGAACAGAAGACTGGGAAATTGATAATATCACTTATGCCACGCCACAACGCAACGTATTAGTCCCGATCGAGCCTTTCCCTTGTCCTCTTCACTAATTGTACCAGATTCAACACCCTTTGTTCCTTGTCTCTCCTGCTTTGTGCCCTTTCTTCTGTATTCTTTGTTCTCAATTCAACAAGCCAATTAAACATTCTTTGTCCCCGACCTGCGAGTACAATAAAATGATCCTCCCGCTCTCCGCTTCTCTCTGCAAAACCGACACTCTACATTCCTCATCTCTTGCAAACATACCACCCAACTTACCGAGTTTAAACCCTACAGCACAGCACATACCACACCGTTCTATTCTTGTCAACAGATCATACGCCGACCGCAAAGATGCCGAAACCACGCGACCCTAGCCAGCCCAAGATCCCCGCCCAGCGCCCGCGCGCAGCTGACGCTCCCCGAAGCCGTACCCGTTTCCCCAAGGGCACCAACTTCTATGAACACGGCTACTCCGCCCACAACCTCAACTCTTACCCCATCCCGGAACGCACGGATTCTCTAGCCTACGTACCCAAAGATATCTCCACTTCCAGCCCCATTGTTAACCCTAACCTAACCTACAAGATCGTCCAGCCCGACAGTCCATCTGTCAGTCACGCCCCACGCACAACGCCAGTGACGCCAAAGTCAAGAGCTGTACGTACCAAACAATCCAGTCCTTCAGACGCAGCGCTCTTCTGGTCCTTCGTCGGAGGTTTAATTCGCAAACAGCGCGCTAAATCCAAGGCTAAGAAAGCTGCAGCTGCCGCAAAATCGCAGTCCCAGCCCCAAACATCGGCTTTCTCTCCCTTTTCTTCTTCGAAGAAGGGTATACCCACCGCATTCAGCGCACCACAGGACTATTCCCTATTGCGAGAATACGAAAAACGGCAGCACGCGCAACGCGCCATGCGCACGAAGGCGCTGATCTCAGGACCCGTACGTAATGCGGAACCGACGCTTTTGCGAACTGACAGCGGGAAGCAATATCCCTTTCCTAACCCCAAGCCCCAATACCAACCCGCTCCAACCAACGCACGCACCGACACAGCTCGAGGCGCAGATGCCAGACCTGCCGAAGCAGGGAGAACGACCAATCGAGGCATCGTCATGCCGTCGCACCTCCGCGTTCGAACCGTCGAGAAGTACGGCGTCCACGTCGAGCCTACGAGGACGGTCAGGGGTAGCGAGCGGCTGCAGAAGCAGGGAGGGAGAAATACGCTCTGGGGAGATTTCTTGAGGGACGATTCGGAGGAGGAGAACAGGATGGAGATGGAAGAGGTGAGTCGGCGCCATGCGGAGACGGATAGGGACAGAGAAAGGAGAGAAACAGTCGATTCCGACGCGACTTTCGCCTGCGTCGGCGTCCCTTCCACATCACGCTTCGCCCCTCCGTCGCCCTCCCCTTACGAACTGGCGTATCTCGAGAACGACCGACGAGCGGAGAAAGGCAAAGGCAAAGGCAAAGGCAGAGCCGACACCCCTTCCCCCACCTCTCACCGCAGCCCCGCCAAATGCCAAATCTGCCACCTCCCACTCTCAACCGGCGAAAGCACAATCTGCCAATCCTGCCGCGACGAATACGCCTGTCCCACCCCGAAACCCACACCCGCACCAAAACCGCACAGCCAACCCATCTCCCCCGAACAAGCCGCCTTCGCCGAATTCAGCAGTCTGAACCCGTACTCGCCGACTTCGCTCAACGACACGCAACGTCAGGAACGGCTTCTGGAGGCGGAATATGCGAGTTTCGGCGACGGCGACGTTTCGCCTCTGGATGGCGCTGCTGCTGCTGCTGCTGCTTACGCATATGAAGATGATCGAGAGAAATTGCTGACGACGCGGAGGGGGGCGTTTTCGTTGGAGGCGCCGCCGGTTCCGGAGGAGGATTTGTATATGAAGAGGAAATTGGGGGGGAAGGGGAGGAGGGGGGAGGAGGGGAGGAGGATGAGGAGGAGTAGTTTTTATGGGTTTTGGGATGAGGTTTTGGGGAGTCGGGGGTCGTTGGTTGGGTCGAGTTCGAGGAGGTAACGTCCAGCCCTGCGTGGCGGAAAACCCAACGTGCCGGAAAATACGGGGGGTACTTGGAATTCAAGGATTACAACTTTGCGCCCACGTCGAGCTTCACTCATGTCAGGTGTAAATCGTGTGCTGTGGCTACTTTGGAACATCTGAAGCCTTTTCGACTGGTAAATTACACGCGCATCGTCGCCTTCTTACCTGATATCCCTCAGAGTCTTCTTCTGTGTCGAAACCATCTCCATGTGCTACAGCTCCACCACGCAGTCTTTACCATTGAACATACACATATGAGCATCTGGTCCGAGCTTCAGAGCCTCATAACGGTGATAGGAAGTCACTATCAACGTTATGCCTGCTGTCGAGCGTAAAGGTCGCCACGATTGTCGGTACCTCCGATCAAAGTAATTGACGATCCTGGCTAGTGTAAATCGACCCTGCATGTCCTGTGTAAGGTAATCATTACAGTATATCTTACCTTAGTCATCAGTACGCCAAGCTTGTGGCTGTTACGCTATGATAGTGCGTACGCTCGGGAATATGAGGATCCGACTCCGAATACCTCAGCTGATGATTACTCACACTTATTCTAGGGCGAATACCTCGGGCATCCCCCTACTTTGTCGGTTAGGACTGGCGTATCCAGAATCCTAAAAAAATGACTTATCTATACCCTCTCACCTAAATCTGTTACGACCATGCCCGATTAGGACTACTGTAGAAAGGCCGCACCGGGTTAACGGTCGGGCCGGGCAAGACGACGAGGCGACGTCGTCCTGTCGTCCCTTAGGACGACCGGACGGGCGCGTCCCATCGTCCTGAGACGAAGGGCACCCGTCGTCCACAGTAGTATATAGGAACGCTCCGATCCTCTATGGAGAGGATGCATTCAACTCATGTTATCAACTGAGGGGTCACTACTCGAACATCAACTCTGTCTATGTGATAAGCTGGAACCCTAAGCCCTAGATACACTATCCCTAACCCGGACTCGGTGTTGATCCGTACCAAGGATCTGTTGGACGTAACAAATCACGCCTAAACCACGCCTAAACCACATCTAAACCACGCCTAAACTCACTTGAATATGTGCCTAGATACATGTCTGAATCTACGCTGAAATCTACGTCTGAATCTTGTCTGAAAATACATCTGAGTCTATGCTTGAATGAGTCTATCATTTATTATAGTAGATATAGTTGTTATACTTGATATATAAAAATTGTGTTATGATCGCGCATGCAGATGCATCTCATATAGTAGTAGCTAGGTCTGAGTTGCACAATTCAGAGTGTAGATTCAGATGTAAGTTTGTTGCATCACAAATTCATAACAAAATGCGATCAGAATTCTTGAATTATTACTTTGTTTCATAGAGGATATAAAGCTCTTTATCATATAGTATTATGTTTATCATTAAAAATCAATTCTTATGATATTACTGTTGAGCAGATGTGTGAGATTTCAGATGTGGTTCAGGTGTGATTTAGATGGAAGATATAGATAAGTCATTTTTTTAGAATTTTGAATATGCCAGTCCTAACCGACAAAGTAGGGGGATGCCCGAGGTATTCACCCCTTATTCTACGGGCGAATATCTCGACTATACCCTTACTTTTCGATATCGGACTGGCATATCCAGAATCCTAAAAAAATGACTTATCTATACCCCCCATCTAAACCACACCTAAACCACACCTAAACCACACCTAAACCACACCTAAATCACACCTAAACTACATCTAAACTACACCTATATCTCACACACTGCTCGACAGTAAAATCATAAGAATTGATCATTAATGATAGACTTGATACTATATCATAAAGCGCTTTACATCCTCTGCAAAACAAAGTAATAATTCAAAAATTCTGATTGCATTTTGTTATGAATTTGTGATGCGACAAAATTTGTATTGTGATGAATTTACATCTGATTTTACACTCTGAAATGTGCGACTCAGGCCTAACTACTACTATATGTGAGATGCGCACACACACACAACAGTAACACAACTTTTACATATCAAGTATAACATTCAAGCATAGATTCAGATGCATATTCAGACAAGATTCAGACATAGATTCAGATATAGATTGTAGTTTAGGTGTGGTTTAGGTGTGATTTAGATGGAGGGTACAGATAAGTCATTTTTTTAGGATTCTGGATACGCCAGTCCGATATCGAAAAGTAAGGGTATAGCCGAGGTATTCGCCCTTATTCTACCGCTGTCTCTACCGCCAGCGATTATACTTGCTGTATTTGGAGCGGTCCTGTCATCGCGAAACGGCACTCACAATGGAGAACGTGCGCCGGCTGTTCCATCGTGGGCCTAAAGACCCTCCACACGACGTGTGCTCCCCTTCGAGCAGCCCCGCTGCTGCTTCTCGCCGGAAAACCTTTCCATTAGGTATCAAGTTGCTCCACGATGCGCAGCACAGCGTCGTAGAGTAAGTTGGCTTTGCTGTATAGCAAGCTTGCTTCCTAAGTGCTCTGACTTGAACCTAGCCTAGAACATCTGCTAATTCGCCGTCTCGACTTCGCAGTATCGTCTTCGTACACGGTCTCACTGGACACCGCGAAAAGACATGGACGGCAAAGCATACCAATACACCATGGCCTCAAACCTTGTTACCGGCTGAACTCCCCAATGCCCGAGTCCTTACCTTCGGATACGATGCATATGTTGCAGACTGGCGAGGCATGGTGTCGAAGAATAGAATTGGAAACCATTCCATGAACTTCTTGACAGCCGTTGCGACGTACAGGGAGAAGGACGATACTGTGAGCTTGGCCAAATCACGATATTTGCGGTAGTAAGAGTATCTGGCTTACGCTAGTAGAACAACCGCCCGATAATCTTTGTGTGTCACAGCCTCGGCGGCTTGGTGTGTGAGGATGTATACATTTTCTCGCTCTCTATGGAAAGCATGGAAAGACTGATATTCACTATAGGCCTTAGTAACGGCATCACAGAGACCAGAGGACCATCTACGACGTATCCTTCAGTCAACTCACGGAATTTTGTTTCTTGGCACACCTCACCACGGTTCTGGACTGGCAAAATGGGCCGAGATGATAGCCAGGTCTATCGGCGTGTTGAATCAGACAAATTCTCAGATCATTGCACTTCTTGAGAGTGACTCTGAAGTCCTTGCACGACTTCAAGATAGTTTTCATACTCTGATCAGAGTATGGGCTAAAGATCGCCTTCAGGCGATCGAGATCACCTGCTTCTTTGAGGAGCGACCTCTGCCAGGCATTGGTGTAGTAAATTGACCCGTACCTTATCACATTCTTGTATCCTAACAGACCATCACAGGTTGTGCCGTCGCATTCAGCTATCCTTCCTGGATACATTCCTATTGGTATCTGGGCTAATCATATGGATATGACAAAGTTTGAGCATGAAGAGGATCCAGGATTTATAGCTGTTGCTGGTGAGCTTCGCCGCTGGACGAAAAGTTTAAGTACACCTAGCGATCTCTTAGTAGCTGGCAAAGCAGTGCCACAAGAAACAAAGGTAAAATAACAACAGCCACCATATTCAGTATAGCAGAACAGTACTAAGCAGTCGCAGACATTGTTCAACAAAACATCTTCTACTTCGCCCTCACATTCATCGGGGAAATTGAAATTGGCTCAAGGCAACGATTTTTTGGACGTGGCGACCGTCAAGCGCACAGGCCAGACATCTGCTGGATCAAAAGTCGAACAGGCGAGTACCGGATTCGCGTCGACAGATGGCCCCCCTCCTGGTTGGACTATCCTCCATGCCGCAGTCAGAAATGGTAGCATTGAAGGTGTGAAGGCTATCTTGGCTGCTGGTGTGTCTCCGACATGCGAAACGGAAGATATGGCCTGGACTCCACTCTGGGTAGCTGCTTGTACGGGGAATCTGGAGATAACTGAAATCTTGCTCAACGTCGGGGCTAATGTCAACTCAACAACTAGTGATGGCCGTACCGCAGTTCAGGAAGCTGCCAAGCTTGGTGCAACTGACATTGTTGAACTTCTGGTTAAACATGGGGCCGATCTGGATCTCTCACCAACTGAATATGCAGATACACCACTGATCAGTGCTGCAGGTAAAGGCCATACAGCTACTGTCAAGGCTCTTCTCGCTGCTGGTGCAAATGTTCGCGCAGCACAGTATGGTGGGTGGACTGCTCTTCACTATGCGCTCCTGAATAAGAGTTCAGAGATGGCTTGTATGATTCTCGAGTATTATCCAGATCCGAATGCAGCGACCATGAATGGTACACGAGCATTACACCTTGCTGCTTTGGCTGGTATGACAAATGTTGCAGGCCTGCTTTTAGATATGGGTGCTGAAGAAGATGCAGTCGATAGTGGTGGATTAACCGCACTGACAGTTGCGGTGCAGGCGGGGGAGCTAGAGATGGTGAAAATGTTAGTAGAAAGAGGTGCAAAAACAGATGTTGTCAGCCTGCAACGGCATACCTTGACGGATATAGCGCTGATACAGGGGCATACAAGCGTCTATCAATATCTACAGCGGCTTTCGGCGGGTTGAAGAAAGCCTCAGCTTAGCGAATGATTTCAAGCGAATGCAGTTCTGGACGCTCTAAAGGAATGAGCGACAGTGTGATGAAGACCACTGTATTTTTTTTTAGCTGAATACTAATATCTGAAGGCAAATGACTAAAGATAATACTGTTTTAATTAGAACGCGAAAGAATTGCGGGAGAGAGAGTTGAGATGTCTAAACAATGGATTCATTCCGGCATAGAGGTTTTTCCGCTACCTAGGGGGGGACGTTAGTCTAATATTGTTCTTTAGCTATTTTTCTACAAGGTTTCAGCTTACAATACGAAAGTACTATATGCTCTATTATGACTATTGGCCTATCTCTAGATTTCGGGGCCGTAGCACGAAGCTCCTATCAAGTAAAATTATATCATGAAAGTTTAAAGACATAGAGCGTAAGGAGACCTTCATGCCGGATTTATCTAGACAGAGTTAGAGGAGGTATACAATACGCGAAGGAGGTGCTTATATAGGTAATATCCTACTTACAGTTACGGTAAATCCACTGCGTTATACCATATATTATACGGAACTCACATGAAGTGTGGCGTTATTCTAGAAGTTTTGGCTGCTTCTGTAAGGAGCTGCCACTCAATCCCTGTTCCATTCCATTACTTCGTAACGTATGGAGGTTATGCTTGATGAGCGACCGCGCCAGTAAAGCCCTAGCAGAAGCCTCCGTACCAGGAAAACCTCAAACATAACAATGCCAAATCAAAACGTAGTAGAGTCCCCTCTCACTACCCTGTATCATCGTAATCATAGGTAGCGCTCAAAAGAAGAGAAGGCCCAAGGCCGACACTATCTCACTCCGTCGGAGGAGAAAGTCCTCGATAGAAAGCTATACAAAGGCTTGTTACAAGAGCGCTACAACCAAGACATGCTCGAGTAAGAAATTTTAGACTCCGTAATACTTATGGTAAGTTAGCTGTACAGAGGTATATGTGGGGTGGTGGGTGGTAGGACGGCCATCGTTGGGTGCTTTTCGTGGAGGCAAGTATAAGGTAAAAGAGGGCTGTGGGTTTGGTGGGGAAATTAGGAGACGCTACCTAGGCTAAGTCAATGTCCGCAGAAAAGAAATATATAACCCTTGACACTTCTTCTCTCTTGACGTTCTTGACAATTTCGAGTACTCTGTACTTGATTCCAGCACGCTTTAAATTTCTTATTTCTTGCAATCTTCTTCGGGCCTTGGTATTCTCTCTCCACAGTTACGACAACAAGGACGCATCTTGTCTCGCGCGCAATATTCTCGCTTTAGGCATCAGGCTTGATTCTGTCCCTTCCTGTCTCTGCTGCATCCACCTCTGTTAGTCATACTTGACTGTAAACATCATGGCAGAAAGGCGGCTTGACACATTGTACTCTTACGTACCACTGTCATCGCCTCGGACCATTCGAGTGCTTAAGCTCCTCCCAGCATGGAGGATCACTGCTTCAATCGACATTGTACTTCGGGAGACAACTGTAGACAATTTCAATGCAGCAGCTATAGAGTATGAAGCTCTCTCTTATGTTTGGGGAGAGCGGACTCGGACCCACGCCATTCACTGCCAAGACAAAATTATTCTCGTCACCCAAAGCTGTGAACAAGCTTTGCGAAGACTGCGGTATAAGCTCGCGCCTCGCATATTGTGGATTGATGCTATTTGCATAGATCAGATCTCAAATGAAGAAAAGAATCATCAAGTCAAGGTGATGGGCGAGATATACTCTGGTGCTGCGAGAGTGATCATATGGCTCGGCGAAGGTCCAGCGTCGACACTCAATGCCACTTTCCTTAAAGCTGTGCGCCGGGATTGGAGAGGAAATGGCGATTCTATAGCGACAATGCATCGAAGCCGACGATACCGGTTATTGGATAATGCACTTCATTTTAGCCTCTTCTATTACTTCACGGGTGAGTGGGATAAGTGAGATGTCAGAAAGTTATAGAGATTAACTCACTAAATATATGTAGACCAACAGCGAGACAAACTTATTTATCACTTTGCGTCTGCGGCTTGGTTCCAACGCATCTGGACTATACAAGAGTTTGTTTTTGCCAAGACTATTGTCGTGGCATGCGGAGGAGCATTGATGAGCTGGGAAGACTTTTGGACGAAGTGGAGAAGTCGTTCGTTCGACCTTGATACACTAAGTCACCTATACCACTCTGCCTGGAATGTAGAGGGTCGAATCCGTCTTTGCAAGGCCATAGACCCTCAGCAATCTCATCAGCTCTCAGACAAGTTCGAGCTTTCTGCACTTGGGTCGAATCCGTACCTCTGGCTGTTCATATTTATAGATCACAAGGCAGCAGATGCGCGTGATAAAGTCTACGCACTTGCTCCTATTTTCAACCAACTTAGACTGCCTTTCCCTGACCCAGACTATTCCAAAACAATCTCCGAAGCATTCGAAGCAGCAGCAATTTGCGCATTGAAATATATGAAAAACCTTGACTTTCTGTTCTACAAGGGGTCATACCCCATACCTTCACCATACCTTCACTTTCTGCGCTACAAGGAGCCATACCCCATAGGTACACAAGATCCACCAACGTGGGTGCCCAACTTTAGTGGCGAAATCCGCAGCGCTTCTGTTTTTGAGAAAACTAGGCTCCTTTCTCGCTCCAAAGCATCAGGCGATTCCGAGCTCGACTCGTCGTTTTACTGCGATCCTGGCTCCATTCATCTGAAAGGGTTCTCTATCGGTCACGTTCTCCACCTTGGAGATATTTTACGAGACTCAGCCGAGGGGATGAGGATCCTGGACAAGAGAGAGTATTTTGAGCCTTGGTGTCGAATATTACAAGATTTGCTGAAAAAATCAATGAGTGCTAGAGAAAGGTCCGATATTCTAAGAAGTGCAGCCTATTTCATGTCTCATAAGGGATTCGATGAAGCGGATTTCGAAGCCTGGCTACTCAGGAGGACGTGGGCTAGTTCACCCGAGTCGATTCCTCGGGAGGGATACAACCGTTTGATTGTGTTGTCGTCCCGATTGATTGGCAAGACATCGGACGAAGTAGAACAAGGTGACTTAGTTGTCCTGGCGATGGGCTCGAAAGTTCCTCTAGTACTCAGACCCACATGGATTGGGTACCAAATGGCTGGTACAATTGATATTTACTCGGTCAGAAATGGTAGGAAGTGGGCGCGTGAATGCCAAGAAGGGATTCTTCAAACCTTCACTGTCTTCTAATACTAACTCATCATAATATCACAATTCCGTTGAACTTGAATGACGGTATCCAAACATCTCATAATCTCTTCATCGACCGGTTGTAGGAAAGGGAGCTCGGACTCAAATGCGAGACGATCGGGATGGTATAAGCTTGGTAGTAGGACTATAACTTAGTAGAGGAACCCTATTACGCTATAAAAGGAGACTCTTTGTAATAAAGGCGTAAGGGCGACTATGCGAACGTGGTTTTCTAGTGAGACGGGTTTAGGGTGTCCGGAACTAGCATAGGAAAAAACTTATAGAAAGTTATAGGAGATATTAAGGTGTGCACATATTTTAAGATACTTAAAGTTAAAAGTACCTATTAATTTTTCCTCCATGTAGGGTTTTCCGGCACGCAGGGATGGACGTTAAGTTAGCTTTGGCATTGGGTAAGGTAAGGCAAAGTAGGTGGACTTTCTCATGTCACGGTTTGTTTGCTTGTTTGGTTGGATGTGATAATGTTTAGTCTATGTTTCTGCTTGTGCTTGTAGTGACAATATAAGACATGGGATGAATTCGTACTGTGCATCCAGTGATCTAGTGATCTTCCGGCCAGAGAAACGAAAAGGTGAATCTGGTGCACATGGTGAACTGACAGACCGTGACCCTCGGCAGTCCGCCAGGATGTATGACAATGACCGAACGTGACAATCGTATTGAAGACCAGAACGCTTCAAACAACAAAGAAAAGGCTCTCAGTCCAAGATAGGCTGATAAGCATCAATGTGCTACACAACGAACATCTAGCCAAGACCCCGTATCAAGACACCTCCAGAACATCTTCCCGGGCAGTTCACTCAGCAGTGTTTGCTACGGTGGATTGATGACCAATGGCAGTTCAAAACAAACTCCTGACCTGATAAGGACTCTTAGCAACCCAATCGGGCGGCGCAAAGTACTCCCGAACCGCTTCACGACCGCGTAGACTCATCCGCTGCGTCGCAGTCGAGATTCTCCTCCAAGTACCCGGATGGGCCGGAGGGGGATTCTCAGCCGTGGCACCAGCTAGAGCGTCCTCAGCAGGCGCCGCCGGCTCGGTTTCAGGAGGAGCGGCGTTCTCGATATGCTTAGCGGTAGGTTGTGGAAGAACATCGTCACCACTAGGGGGTGGTGGAAATGGCGGTTCGATATTCTCTTCTTTGTCGCTATCCGGGGCCGTGAAGGTGGCTACGAGGGATGTCGGTTGCGGGACAGGAACGATTCTGCGCTCGGTTTTGTGGCGGCGGAATACAGTGCCGATACTGGCGACACTGAGACGCTTGTTGACATTGACGGTGCCATTGCCGATGGCTTTCTGAGGCTCCGCGGGTCGTGAGTCTTGAGAGCTACGGGTGACCCATTGCTGTGGGGGAGATTCACGCTCCTCGAACGCTTCTTCGTAAGAACTCAAGCTCTTCGGGACCTTGTCGACTCTCCAGATACCGGCCGGTCTGATGTACTCATTGTACACGTCTTTAGTCACCAACACTCCGGCTTCGGTTCTATACTCATTCGATCCCATGGGGTAGCTTGAAAAGCGCGGGGCGGCCTTAACGATACCGCCGCTGGCAGGATCCTTGTGTACCCATTGGATACCCGTTTCCGTTCCAGGTGCAGGGCCATTGATTCTAATGCTACCTGCAGCGGAATTATAGGCGTCGGATGAATTTCGAGAATAATCGGGACCAATCCGTGCCCGCATGCAATAAGCCTCGAAGTTGTTCCAATGGGTCACAGCGCACAGCGGTAGGAAGCTCAGGGTATCGCTGGGGGCGATTAAGGCGAAGTCGACGTACTTTCTGACACCAGTACCCATATTTCTCCTACGAGACTTCGGACCGTTGTCGATCCTTGATTTGGTCGAGAGATCCGGTCCTTTCTCCTCTGCTGACAGCTTTTGGCAGAAAGCCCAAGTATCACCGAAGATTTGAAGAACCCTATACAAGCCGCCAAAGCTCAGCTTGAATTGGTCAAACTCGGTCTCTTCGACCCAGCTGGTCGCTGCGACGCAAACCACCAACGATCCGGGTACGATCTGTAGTCCGGCTTCACTTCGAATGTCTCGGTAAGACTTTAGCAGCTCCCTCTTGATCGAATTTTGGGTCTCCTCGTTGTCAGGGATGGCTTCAACGGCCGCCAGCCAGGGGAATACCGTGTGGTCAACGGCAGTAGCCGCAGTCGTATCAACAGAAGGATTATGATTAGACGCCTCGCCCTGAACTGCTTGTATCGCCGGCACGTTGGAGGGTGAGGCAGTCGGCTCCTCCGAAGAAATCCGCTCGAGGAGCGGCGTCAGGTCGGACTTACCCGCATGTGTGCCACTGGAAGCTCTTCGCGGGTCCTTCTCAGGCACCTCGGGAGGGAATGATGTCATGGCTATGCCAACGATCAGTGGTTCCTGAGTCATGACACCTGCCATCTTCTCCAACTGATTGGCATAAGAGACAGTTTCTCCACTCAACTTACCCGTCCAAGGGTGGAAGAAGGCGCGATTAATGTCACCCATCTCGTGCCAACCCTTGGTGTCTTCCACTAACGCCTGAATACTCCAAACAGGAGGGCGTTCGGCATATTCGCCGCGTCTTCTGCGGTGAACAAAAGATCCAGCTGGGGACGGTGGCACAAGAACATCACTGGCTGTGTCGGACCAAGTCTTTGCCGGCGACGGATCTGGGACAAGGGTGCCGGCTGGAATGGGATCTTTGCTAGGCGTACCGATCAAGGGCTTCCAGCGAGGGTTTTGACGCCAATCGTTGTTTGTCGGGATGACAATAGGTGCTGTGAGTTCAGGCATAGCTGTCAGAGAAGCAGTGTCCGGTTCTCCGATCGGAATAGACTTAGCAGCGGTCGAAAAGGCTAACGGGGCGAATGGTAACTCGGTGCTGGCCGAGGATTTGCGGTTACTGTTTTTTGCTTTCGGCATCTTGTCCGTATTCAATTAGGATGCTAAAATGCCACGAACGTAGTAGTATTCACAAAGCTATGTCCTGGAATGGGGCTGAAGCATGCTACTAGCAAAAGATGTAGAGAACGGAGGAATATGAGAGATGGAGGTATGTTGTTGTTATGGTTTTGTCCTTCGCGTACGGGAGCCCCCATGCTAATATTGAAAGGAAAGAACGATGCCCTGATATATGTACCTACCCCTTCCTCTTCGAGCAATTTGGTTCCCCTTCCCATGGATGCTGCCATCCATGTCGAGTAATGAAGTAAGCAAAATGCAGCAATTGGTACCTGAAATAGAAAAGAACCATAGGCATATATGAAAAGCCTACGATGAAGTAATATTTCAAGGAGCAGGAAGCTGAAGACAATCTGCTGCAAGTCTCAATAAGGAAGCAGCAATCGTACGCGCTCAAACAACGCAACCGGCACACTTTGCATCGCTGAAAGTAAAGAAGGTTGCCCTATGCAATATCTTAAGAACAGTAACTGCAAACTGGGACGCCCCAGCTTATGTCGTGTGAAGACATATATGTTGATGTGAAAAGGAGAAGCAGCTGAGATCTGGTTAGGTAATCAAATTGCGCCCTAACAATGACAACCTCGGCTTGAAAATGGCGGTCTTTTATATTCGAGTAGAGCAAAACAACCATCAATAAGGTAGAGTATACCGCTTCGATATACCATAAGCAAGCATGGCGAAGCCGAAGCTCACGTTGTTCGTTGACATAGTCAGCCCTTTTGCGTATCTAGCCTTTTATGTCACAAAGGTAAGAGTGAGCTCGATACATCCACCGATTTCAGAGAACGAGCCCCGGAGCAATGTCTCTTCTTTCTGATTCTCTGTCAAGAATCAATGGCAACACGCCGCAGCGTTGCAAAATTGCCCTACTTTGTATCATCTTTTTGTCCATCAATATGTATGTGCAGAGCATATCACCGATGCTCGCATAACCCTAACCCTGATCCATCCCTTCGTTCAACTACTTTGTTTCGACTTGCCGACCAACTCGCCTGTTTCCTCAATTCCATATGAACAACCATACGAAGCCGAAAGCCACAGCATCCAGTGTCTAAGCCCCGCAGCTAATATACAGTCACCATAGCACTCTCCAGTCTTCAAAGAATGCGATGTCTCCTACGTCCCCATCTACCTCGGCGGCGTGATGAAAGCCACCGGCAACAGACCTCCCATCCAGATCAAAAGTAAAGCTCGAGACGTTCCCTCCAACGGATGAATTTTGACACCACTTAGATAAGGATGTATGGCTCGGCAGGGAGCGCCTACGCTGGGCGCGACGTTTCAATATCCCCATAACCAAGCAGATGCCTGAAGGCTTTCCGCCGAATACAATCGGGGTAGGGTTCTTTCCCACCAGAATGGGTCTTAAGACTTACGTGACCGAAGCTAAGAAGTTCTACAGGTGCAGCGGATCCTCTGTGCAATCAGTTTGGTGGCGCCTGAGAAACTTTCGGACGCATTAAGTGCGCTGTATCGAGCATTCTGGGTGGAGCGGAAAGCTATCGTGCAGTCAGACGTAGTGCAGTCTGTACTTGAGGAAGTGTTGGGAGAGAAGCTTGCCAAGCAAATCCTGGAAGCGGTAAGTCGTTCCTGTCCTATATTGAGGCATGACCTGAGAACGCTTGCGGGACAGGGCAAAGGTGACGATGCAAAGAAGCTTTTGTCTGCGAACACTGATAAGGCACTGGAGGAAGGGGCGTTTGGGCTGCCATGGTTTGTTGGTATGTTGCCGGACGGTGATTTCCTTTTCAGTGGAGCTCGACTGACAGAGCGTAGCGACGAACGCAGAAGGCAAGAAAGAAGGATACTGGGGCTTCGACCACATTGGACAGGTTGTGGAGCATCTTGGCCTTGAGAAACCACAACCGGGGAGTGTGAATGAAGGCGGTTGGAAGGCAATGTTGTAGGAAGCGGATTAGGGGTTATGTAAATCGTAGCATGGTACCCAGATGTTGTAGATAAAGCAATTTTTGCAAGACTCTGTTTTTAGAGCCTTCTATCCCGAAGCTTTATAGCCTCCTAATGCCCTTCCCTCGGGTTCAACAGCCCATACCTTGCCATCAGAAGCAACAGCCACAACGCCAAGCCAGGTGCTGGTTCTAGTAGCATATTGCTACCATGGAAATTTGGAAAACTTAACCAAAGCGCGTCTCTTTGTCCTTGATGGGCATATCTTTACCCATGGTGCTCTTATACTGACCACGAATGAAGTCGGAAATTTGCTCGTCCTTGGCTTGCTCGATAGCGGACTCGTTGTTTTGTGGTCCTCCTCCCATGAACCTCTCTTGGACGAAGTCGACACCTGAATCGCGGTTAATCAGCAGAGGTTGAGAGCGACGAACATTGTGTGACATACCTTTGTCAAGGTAATCTTCGTTCTTCTCGCTCTCCCTGCCACCACCGGCAGCTGAGTTGAACTTGTCACCGATGCTTCCTAGGAAGCCACCGCCTCCTTGCTTCTGTTCGGTCTGCTCGTTACCGTAGCCTCCTTGGTTGCCGCCATAGCCTCCTTGGTTACCACCGTAACCTCCCTGGTTACCACCATAACCTCCTTGGTTACCGCCGTAACCTTGCTGCTCGCCGCCATAGCCTCCTTGCTGGTTGCCATAGCCTTGTTGGCCTTGCTGGTCGTTACCACCAGAGCCGCCCACTGCTTTCTTGATGAAATCCATCTTGGTGTTGTAGGTTGTTCGATTTGAAGTATCTTTTGCTGTCCAATGTCAATTCCTCCATCATAATAAGAAAAGTTCCTTCAATACTCACTGTTCTAGGGTACTTGAATTAGGTCTGGAAAGGTCGAATGATGTGAACTATGGTGATGATGAAAGGTCAAGGCTTTATAAGGAAGGTTAGGACCCCTCCGTTAAGGCATTGAATAACAAATGACGTAACGGGAGGGGCACACCTGTTTCACATTGCTTTTCTTTCAAGTTTTCAAGTCGTACCTCGTCAATCTCTTGGCGGCGGATCTGTATCACCAATTATGACGCGATCAAGCGGAACATAAACATGGAGTTGGATGGGGTACAGATGATCGCCGCCAGGGCAAAGTTGTTGGTACGCTGTCAGCTTACGGCAGCATCCGAACCTTTGTGCTTCGTGACATGTCAGTGAGGGTGAAAAATCCGACGAAACACTGACATCCAATTGAGCTCACTTTTAGAATTGCCCCTTCACCATGGCTCCAATTCCAATCACCATCATCACTGGATTTCTAGGCAGCGGCAAAACAACGCTGATCCTCAATCTCATCCCGCAGCTCCCCAAGAGCTACAAATTAGCCCTGCTCAAAAACGAGTTCGGAGATCTAGCCATAGACTCGCAATTGGCATCTTCATCCGCGATATCTGGCGTCCAGGAACTTCTCAATGGATGTATATGCTGTAACCTCGTGGGTCAGCTGGGCGATGCTCTCGACACCCTGCGCAGGGACGTTGTCCCGGATCGCATCATCATTGAGACCAGTGGGAGTGCTTTCCCGGCTACGCTGGCCATGGAGGTGAACAGACTGGGACGAGAGACGGGACATTATGTGCTTGACGGGGTGGTGGTAGTCATTGACGTGGAGAATTGGCAAGGCTATGAGGATACGAGCTACACGGCCAAACTCCAAGCGCGGTATACGGATCTTATGGTTCTCAACAAGTGGGAGCACGTTGATGAGAGAAGGATCGATGACTGTCTTGATCGAATCGGGGATCTGGAGCTGGACATACCGTGTGTGAGATCAGATAAGGGAAGGGTGAGTAAGGACGTGCTACTCGGTATTGACGGAGGATTAGCCAGAGACATGGGCATTGAAGATGAACCTGCCAGCCATAAGGGTCATGGTACGCATGATCACAAGGACGACCATCAGAGCGAAGTGGAAGTACTCTCGGTTACAATGTCGATTCCCTGGAACTCATCAGCATCCTTGAATCTAGGGCAATTGGATACCTTTCTCCATTCTGCACCAAAGGAAGAGGTCTACCGCATCAAAGCAATCCTGACAGCCCCAAATCCACCCGCCCCTTCCGACGATAATCAAATAGTACAGGTTTCAGAAGCACAAGGACAACCAATGCAGTACATACTCAATTGGGCTTTTGGGCGGTGGACCTTCACACCGCTCCAGGCAGCTAAATCACAGCCCAACAGGTCATATGCACTACCTACCCCTCCAGACAGCACTCCAGACTCTCCTTCTCTAGATGCGGGCTCCCAGCTTTTGAGGATGACTATCATATTGGCGCGATACGAGGCTGAGAAA
>QQTW01000945.1_pt1 | contig 19631 bp, 20 predicted proteins | sample 1904831 | NCBI WGS metagenome assembly QQTW01 (sample SAMN09435610, study PRJNA476489) | Subsurface metagenome, whole genome shotgun sequencing project. | reverse complement strand
AGTAAGCCAATCGCCCGATATTGCAGGGGATTATCAGGAGGTCGAATTGGCTCAGTAGTTTCAGCCTTTGGGATTGGCTCTACGGTGATTGGTTCGGTGGTAGTCATGGCTTCGTCGGGGGCAGAGGGGCGATCGCGCGATCACTTTATTCTAGAGAAAGCTAAGAAAGATCGCACATTTATTGATAAATATCCAAGGGGCGCGAAGGGGGTAGCATAGCCCCCTCTGGACTCCCCCTCGCAGCCAATCCTTGCTGACCGCCACCAACTTATAAGTAAGAGCCTAAATGGTTCTAGGCGGTCAGCACCGCTCCGCTAGGACTGGCTCAATTTGTGTGGCGGCACTGACTTAGTTCCCACTTAGCGCTTTTAATAATTTGTTTAGTATCCTTAATCATCTGCTTTAACTTCAGACTCGACTGCCTGTACAAAGCATCCGAACCAGATGCGCGGTGTGAGAAGTCTTGCAACAATGCGGACATCTGCTTACTACTCAGGTTTTGCACCTTCTCTCTCGACTCTGCCTCTAACTTTTGCATTGCAGCATTTTCATTCTCAACAGTATGGACAGGCGGCTGCTTAATTTCTTGTACTGCCTGAGCGATATGAGCGGCGTTGCGTTTCTTGCCCTGAGTTTGGGCGATCTGCTCTGCCTTAAGTAATGCCTCTGGCTGCTGTTCTGGTGGTAGTTTAGCTAGTTCTGATAGGTGGCTTACAGGAATATTATCTAGGTCTACAATTGTAGACTCAACGGCAGAAGCTAAATTTTTTTCTACTTGGGCTGCTGCTAGTAATCGGAATGTATAAGCGCGAGACTTGCCAAATTCTGCCTTCGCGCAAGCTTCCCAGCCTGTACGTCGATGTAGTCAAGCGCTCGGAAAATAGGGAACGCATCAAGGAAGCCTTAGATCGGTTTATTGTAGAATCGAGGGGCGATAAATAAACTTGGTTTAACTCCTTTTCCAAGTAGCCACTAATTTCAAACTTCTTCATCTCCGCGCAGAAGCCACTCAGGGCTTACGTCCAATAAGCGAGAAATTGCATCTAGCTCAAAGTCTTTCACGCCTCGTACTTGACGCTCAATCTCAGATATATCTGACTGGTTTAATTTAATTTGAAAGTCTACCTGGAGAGCAGCAGCTAACTCGTTTTGATCCCATCCCATTCTTTCACGGGCTTGTCTTATTCTCTGACCACTAATGTTGTTAGCTCTCATCTAGAAACTCAAACTCTGGAACAAGATGCTACATTCAACTTAACTAGCTATGTAAACGATTATCGTCTATATTAAGTTGTTAAGTATTGACTGCTCGTTTTTTCTTCTGGGGGTGTATTCTCTATATCAAGCTTATTTTTCGCCCAAAGCTTTCGATGTTTGAGCAATAATCTTGTCACATTACTTCAAGGCAACAGAGGTTTTCCATGTGTCCTTTTCGCAGGTTGGCTGTAATAAGTAGCGTCTGCACAATTCAGTTGAGTTCATGTACAAAGGACGTTAGCACAGCCGTCTGGTTTTGCTAACGCCTTTTCTGTTTTAAGTTCGTTGTAAACCCTAGAAAAAAAAGAGTCAGAGCCGGGACAGCCTGAGAAACTTCACCCGAACACTGACAGCTAGTATAAAAAAACAAATCTTTCCATCAGGATAACTCAATTTTCGCTATTTTTGCAAAAAAGTTACCTTCCCCTAGCTGTTAGTCTGTCGAAATACTTTGCAATCCATAGAGCGATCACACACTCAGGCTTGGTTCTCGGCTCCGACAAAGGAGTCGAAATGTTCAAAGAAACCGAAAATCAATCATCTACCGCACCAGCAGAAGTAATTGCCCCAATTACAAGGCAGCTAACGGCGCAGCACTACAAGGAATGCACTGAGAAACGAGGCTTGAGTCCCCAGTGGGTCATAGCAAATTGCTCGTCCGTCTTAGCCAGCTATGCCACCCAATACTTGGGTTATAAAGCCCTATCTGACGGACTTTGGCTCAAGGGCTGCAACCACCAAATTCAATACAAACCAGATAAGCCTTGGAAGTCAGAAGGCGATAAGAAAGCTGCCAAGTATCGTTCTCCTTTCGGTGATTACGATGCTATGCTGCCGACGCATCCAACTGACTCTCACTACTGGCATGACACGGCGGCACTCAAACAGAAAGCCTACAAGATTGAGGGGCATCCTTGCTTAGTTCTAACTGAAGGGTTCTTCAAGGCGATCTCTGGTTGCGCTAACGACATCCCCACCATTGCCCTATTGGGTGTCGAAATGGGCTTAACGGGTTCTGGTGCTGACGTGCAAGGCAAACGCTATTTAGTACCGACACTAGAACGTTACGCCCGTGCGGGATTTGGATTTATTATTGCCTTTGATGCCGATTGTGCCGACAACAAAAATGTAATTGAAGCACAGCGCAAGTTAGCTCATCAGCTTAAACTATTCAAAGTACCTGTATTGAGTGCCACAGGGCTTTGGACGGTCGCTGAGGGTAAAGGCATGGATGACTACATTCTTAATCACGGCGCAGACCGCTTTAAGCGTCAGGTAATGGGCAAGGTTGTCGATCTCGCTGCTTGGGAAAAACAGTTTCAAACTTTCACCACCAAAACTGCCAAGATTCCTCCGGCGGACACTATCGCAGAAAAGCTGGCGGAAGAATACCGAGATCGTCTCGCCTTCAACAATGAAATTGGGCTATGGATGCACTATGGGGTAGAATCCCCTGGTGTTTGGTCTGTGGAGACTAATGAGTACGTTGAATCAATCATCAGTACCATGCTGCGGGGCAAAGGCATTACAGGCTACGGTTCTTATAGCTATTTAACTAATGTGGTTAAGTCGTTGCGGTGTTTGCTAATTGAGCGAAAATGGCACGAGAAAACGCCTAAAGAATTATTACCTTTCCATAACGGGGTACTGGAAGTAGCGACAGGCAGACTCTTACCCCATTCTCCCGGCTATCGCTTGACTTGGCAGCTTCCCCGCCAGCACAACCCCCTAGCTACAGATTGGAGTGGCATTGATGAATATTTAGACGGGCTATCTGGGGGAAATTCGGCGCTCAAGCAGGTCTATTTATGTTTTTGCAATGCCGTCCTTAAGGGGCGCAGCGACTTACAGAAATTTCTGCACCTAATTGGGTTAGCTGGCTCTGGTAAGGGGACTTTCGCTCGACTAATAACCGATCTAATCGGACAGCAAAACATTCATTCCAGCACTCTAGAGGAATGGTGCGGCAATAGATTTGAGGCAGCCAATGCCTACAAAAAACGCTTAGTCGTGTTTTGGGACGAAGATAAGCAGACTGGGAAGTTGGGTAAGTTTTTGTCATTGACTGGGGGCGACTGGCTCCGAGCCGAAGAAAAAGGGAAAAAAGCTTGTCAGTATCGTTACGACGGCATGGTGTTACTGCTATCCAATATCCCTATATTTACCGGGGATGCGGCTAGTCGGATTGCACGGCGGGTAATCACCGCTCCTTGTAATAACAGTGTAGCCCTTGGTCAGCGCCGCGACTTGAATGCGGAATTTACCCCAGAGCTAGACGCTTTTACCAATCACGTTTTAGCTATTCCCGATGCTGAAGTAACTAGAGTTTTGCAAGGGTTAGAGAATATTCCCGAATGCACTTTAGAGTTCTGGGAAAACCGGATTAGGACGGATTCAATCGCCGCTTGGCTAAATGACTGGGTAATTTACGATGTGTTGGCAGAAACTCCTATTGGCAGCAATAAGGAAGAAGGAATCGATGGAAACTCACCTCAAACTCTATACGGCTCTTACTGCTTGCACAGCAAACAGTCCGGCACTCAACCCAAAGCTAATAAAAACTTCTCACCCGACTTGCTGGAATTATGCCGCAGTGTATTGGGGTGGGATATTGAGCGCAAAGTTACGAAAACTGGCAAATTCATTAGGGGATTAAGGTTGCGTACTGATGGCGATGGGAATTACCCAACTCATGATTACAATCTAATGCAACTGTTGACAAGTGGTGACGGGTCAGGTGACGGGTCAGGTGACGGGTCAGGTGACGGGTCAGGATCGTTGCCAGATAATGATTTGAGCAAAGGTGACGGGTCAACTCAAACTTCTTTAGAAAGTTTAAAAATAGAAAATCGATTGGAGTATGAGCAAAAAATAAACAATAAAGATGAGCCTTTTTCTGTCATCCCGGTTAAACCAATACTAGCAAAGGATTCTGACCCGTCACCCTTACCCGTCACTCCATCCGTCACCAACACAAAGGAACTACCGCAGCCCAAAACGCCGCGACTGGAAGAAGGGTTGAGTGATACTGATAAATTGAAGCGCCTGACTAAAAATCGCCGCCACTATCCGACACTTTGGTATACAGGAATTGAGGATATTCCTCGGCTGCTCAAGTTTCGGAGTGTAGAACTTTGGTTTGACGACGAGCAAACGATAATTGCATTTCCTGATGGCTGGCAAGATCCACGACGGTTTGTTTTAAATGAGATTGAATTTGTGGCACATCTAAACTAGCAAGCCTCGGCTTTTTGCCAGTTTTATGAGTTGGCTCTCTCTGTCGCTACTGCCGATTAAAAGAAGTATTAGCTTCTTAAATATTGACATTGCATTCTCTGCGCTTCGCTAAAGAGGGCAAAAGGCTACTTTTACTTTGCTAGAGCTTATGCCAAATCGTGTGTCTACCTTAACAGAATAATAAATGCCTACTACCCAAAAGATGACTGATAGATTTGTTTAATTTGAGGGAATTATATGACTGTAGTTATTAAAGTTAGATTCGGTGAATAAATGACAATAGGTAAAAAGAGAAATAAACAACTTTTTGATGATTGGATTGAAGATATGCTTAATGATTTGAATCTTCATAGCTATAGCTATGAAGTGGCAGATTTAGAACCTCAACACTGGAAAATGTTATGGAAAACTTTTGACGAATATATAGACAGTGGTTTTAGCTCTAGCGATCGGCAAGTTGCTTATGACGAGGGTTGCGCTCTAGGTAAATCTGTTGTTCTCGAAGCTTATGGTAAAGACCTTGAAGAATTTGAAATAGAGATGGAAGTAATGCGCCTTATAGATAAAGATGATAGCTAATTGGCGTAAAGTAACAAGACTGATACCCTATTTCACCACCAGTCCGAGCAGGAAATAAAAAACTAAAGCCAGCAAGGGAACTGTCACGCCGCCCCAAATGCCCTAACAGTTTGGTTAAAGTTAAACCTGTCACTATACTTTTACGAATGGGTGTAAATTAAGGATCTATATGAAACAATTCGCTTTTGTTAATGATGCAGCAGAAAGAGAGTACAAGGCTTTACCTAAAGATGTTCAACAGGAATTTGGAACTAGCTTAAGAGCAGTGCAGGATGATAAAAAACCGTTTCTGCCAATAACATTTTTAAAAAGCATTGGGGCTGGTGTGATTGAACTGAAAATTAACGGCAGTCCTGCTTTTAGGTGCGTATATATTGCCAAATATCGCGATGCTGTTATTGTCCTACACTCTTTTGAAAAGACAACAAATGATGTAGATAAGCAAGCAATGAAAACCTTAGAACAAAGATATAAAGAGTTGAAATCTGAATTGTAAAGATGAAACAGCAACTATGCTGTTACTGCTACTTTTTCTTTTTGAATCTTAATTGAAGCCTCATCTAAGTTCCCGAAAGTAAACTCTGCCTTAAATCCAAGGTTGTCCAGCATAGAGAAAAGTACATCTAATGTGAACTTGTCAATTTTGCCATTGACTACATCTGAGATGCGAGGTTGATTTACTCCTAATATTTTGGCGGCTTCTGTCTTCGATGATATCCCGAATCATGATTGTCATATCAGCTTTCAAAACAGACTTGCTAGCAACTTCAGGTGTCTCTGTTGCGTGAAAAGGACTTTCGTAGAATTTTAGTGCCACGATCTCTAATTTTATTAATATGGTGGATTACTATATTTATATAAAATTTTGTATAATTTGTCAAGCTTCCTTTTTTGCCGAATGAAAATTGAGAGGGAGAAGGTGACGCGCGGATTGAGTAAGGATTCGCCATCTTCATCAAAAGCCAATGGCAGCAACAGCATTCCGCTTCTGCTCTGGGCTAACTTCCAGGTAGCGCTGCAATGTCCCTAAATCGTTATGCCCCGATATCTCTTGAATCACTCGCAGGGGTATTCCAGCGCTAGACATCATAGTTAGGGCAGTGCGTCTAAAGCTGTGGGTACTTACTCCAACTAGACCAATGCGATCGCAAGCAGCCTTAAGAATCTTGTCAGCCATGAACCGGGTTAGAGTTAGACTTCGCCCCCGCATCCCTGGAAATAAAGCCCCTGGTGAGGTTGGGTATTCTGCTAACAATTGAGCAAGCCCCGGCTGGATATCCACGACACGAGTTTTGAGCTTACCCTTCGTGGTAGACTTGCGAAAAGTCAAAGTTCCGCCCTTGATGTCAGAGGTCTGGAGTGCCAGCGCTTCAGATACCCGACAGCCAGTAAATAAGCAGATGCCAAACAAAGCGCGATCGCGCTCTCTAACAAATCCTTCGGTAAACAATAACCTCAATTCTTCTGGGGTTAAGATTTTCCCTTGCCCGTTTCCTGCTACTTTCATGGAATAATTTTGTCCGATCTAACCAGATTACACGAAATCGGTATTTCGTGTAATAGATAGCTCAAAGTGTTGATATCTCGTTGTCATAGCGAACAACTTAACCCCACTTAACTTTTACTTATTAATCAACTGCTACCCATTCCACGACAGCATCAGGGTTTGGGGCATTTCCTATGATTTTTACTTATGATATCGCTGCTATCACCGCTTACAGCTATAATTGACTATCCTGGAAACGAAACTGATAGCAAAGTAGGCAGCGATGGCAGAGTCACCGATGGTCGGGGCTAGGGTTCCCCAAGAGTGGCAGCAACAAATTAGTGCTATAGCGATCGCCTCTGGACGGCGGGAAGCCGAAATTATTAGGGAGGCTTTAGCCCAATATCTAGGACAGACCGACCCTGCTGCGGTACGGGGTGCGATCGCTTCTCTTGAAGATAGGGTGGCTAACTTGGAGCGGAAGCTGGCGGGACTAGGACGGATGGTCGGGTAGGTTTCTTCTCATTAAAACCTCCAGTAGCACTGTTGATTAAACTAATTTTTATGGCTGTTGGTGGGAGCGCTGACCTACAAAATCAAGTAGCTAACTGGGAAAAGCTAGCAGGGGCTGAAACGAAGTGCTGTGTAGAAATTGAAAATTTTTCGGTAGTGTACACTGTCGAAACGGACAAATTCAACACTAGCAAAATTATGCAACCGATAGCTCCTAAAACAGTACCGGGATGGAAATTGGAAGGTACTAACTGGGTTCCAAGCAGCATAGATATAATCTGCCCATTTTGTAACCGCCCTAGCAATTTAGTTACACATTCATATATCTTTCACCCTCAAAGCCTCACAATGGTGATGATGGGGCGCTGTGTTCGCTGTAGCAGAGAATCAAAGCTCTGGGCAATAGGAGTAAAATCTCAAAAATCCAATGATGGATCTACATGTGATGAGGTTTGGATGCTACCAAAACCCTCAATCCGCGAAATCTCAATACCTTCAGACAAATTGCCTTCCGAGATTTTTGATGCTTACGAAGAAGCTGTGAATTGCTATAATGCAAGCTTTTGGAGAGCTACAGTTACAGAGTGCGGTCGAGCATTAGAGGGAGTTACCCTAGATAAATTCTCCACTAAAGAAGATCGTCAGCAGCTTAAGTCTTTGTCCGAAAACAAGAAGCCAGAAGATAACGAGGGTGTGAAATCAATCTTGTTTGCTCCAATCCTAGAATTAAGCAGCGCAATACGACTAGGAAGATTAACGGGAGCACACTTCAACATTAAGGGTAAAGCGGATAGGGAAGTGGCAGAGCAGGTTCTGGATCTCACTGAATACCTAATTAGGTATTTCTATATACTGTCATCAAATGCATCTGAGCTAGAGGCAAAAATCAAGGCATTAGGAGACAAGGGTTTGTCAGAGGATATCTAAATTTCCCACTATAAGACCTCTAGGTACTAGCTCTCAAGCATTCCCCAAGAGTGGCAGCAATAAATTAGCGTGATCGCCGCTTCGGCGGGGCGTGAGGAAGCTGAGGTAGTCAGGGATGCGATCGCCGATCTTCAAGAGCGAGTGACTAACCTAGAGGGGAAGCTGGCTTTCTCTGGGGCGATTGGTTGGTTAGTAGGGCTGTACTTTACGGGACTTTTGATGTGGGGTATCCGCTCCCATCCCAACTCTTTAAGTTTTCCGCTTTCTTCCCAAATTCGGATCGCTTCATGGGTAACGTCAAATAGTTTGCCCAGTTCTTTGCGCGATCGCGTTTCCTCGCCCTTAAGGGCGGCGGTTTCACCTGTGACTTCGCTATCTCGTGCAATTGTGGGGCGCGTTTTCTGCCTAAGAGATTTCGTTTTCTCTCTCAGGCGCTCAATTCCCCCAACAACGGGTCTAACTCCTTCTGCAACGCGGTTGCTATACGCAGTTCTATACATTGATTTAATTGAGTGACCTGTTCTCTAAGGGGTGCTATACGTTGTTCTATACGCTCCTCTATACGCGATTCATCGGTGACGTAATCTGACGATGGCAAACCCAAACCTGCCTCTAATAAGCGGACTGCTAACTCAGTCGAGGTGATACCCTCGGATGAAGCCTGGTCTTTTAGGGCGGCGATCAGAGTATCTGGCAAACGGAAATTAACTTGACTTTTACTCATTGATATACAGTCGCTATACGAATTTATATACAGTATAGCATTATGTATATCAAGCGTATAGAGCCTTGCATAGACTGGGATACAACAAAGCAGCAGGCGCATACTTAAGCGCGATTGTATATCAAAAGCTATACAATTGATATACAATAGGGGCTGTATAGCATACATTGCTATACGTTATGATATACACCTACACTTGCGATCGCACTGCCCCAAATGTCTACAAGGCTGCACTCGGCGACGCACTCGGTCAAAGTAATTCTGCTTCTTCAAAAATCAATTGGGGTGTTAGTTCCAAACCAGACAGAAGCGTATCAACAATTTTGGCATCGCCGGAGAATGAGGAGCGCGAACCATCTGGAAAGAAAACTGTAATGCTAAAAGTCTCAGGATCTATTACCCATACTCTCAATACCCCAGCCTTGATATAGTCAAGGGCTTTATCTGCTAATTGTTTGAATGTTTGGTCTGGGGAAATAATCTCAATTGCTAAATCACAGGGTATGGGGCAAGCTTCGTTGCGTCTCCAACTCTTAGGTAAACGAGCGTAGGAAATGTAAGTTAGATCGGGAGTAGGAACCCAAGGCGAACCATTGCGTTCTAGGATGACTGCCCACTCTGGTCTAATTCGTCCATCAAGCTCTCGCCAAGCGTCAAACAACCTAAGCATTGCTCTTTGCAGCGAGGAATGGAAATATTTAGGTGACACTTTGGCTATGGCTTGTCCGTCTACTAATTCGTATGCAGTCTCTCCTTCTGGCAAGGTCCAGAATTGTTCGAGAGTTAGATTGGTGAGGTTGGTTAGCATGGCGCAAGCGCTCCCAAACTATATTTATTCAGCCTTGGGGTGCAGGTCGAGTTTTTGTTGGATGGCAGATATTGCATTTGCTTCCGATTCTGGGTCGGTCGGGTCAATTACGATCGCGCGTCCTGATTGTTCTAGCTTGTCCATATACGCAAAAAAAGCTTCCTGATTATGACGATTTTTTAGGAAGTACCGTTTCGCTTCATCTAGCGTCATAGATGCGTAATCGATTTGGCTCATAGTAACTCTCCGTCGGCTCTGATTTGTACTTCAATAGACTCCTCACGCCCTGCCAAGATGAAGAGATTTCCCGTTCGCTCGTCTAACCGCACAACATGAATAGGCTGGAACGCTACATTAGTTAGCCAATGGCATTGTCGGTAAAGCGAGCGCATTTGTGCAACAGTTGGCTCTGGCACTTAAGCTGATAAGTCCTGCTGTTCGCGCTCTAGCTTCTCTGCGATCGCTTCGCGTAGCCAGTCTGCAACTTTGCCATTAGCCATCTGTTCTACCTTTGCTCTTAGGCTAGGCGGCACGCGAACCGTAAGCTTACTAAGGGATGGCTCTGCCTCAGTCGCAAACCTACCATTTACTCTTTTCTGTTCTTCGTAGTGACTCATTTTTTAATGATAGCTCAAGTCGACACGGTAAGCCATATTCAAGCAGTTTAGCCAAAAAGCTTGCAGTTTACGTGTCGACACGGTATAGTAGTATAAGGCAGAGGGAAAGAGCAGCCCGCACCTGAAACGCAAAAAAGAGGCTCACAAAATTTTAAGAGCGATCGCCCCTGTCTGGAAAACAAAGCGATCGCCTACCCCATACATGAGGATTTAACCAATGTTTGCACAGTTTATCGATTTCGATCAAGTCCAGCGCTACGCACAAGACCAAGCCATTGACGAATTGCATCTAGATGGCTTTTCAGACGCGGTTGATCGTCGGCTGCCCGTAATAGCTGAAATCATCTATTTACAAGGCTATTGCGCAGGAATGAATCAGTTAAAGACGATTGATTCATTAATAACTGCACCTCAAGAGGAACAAACAGAATTACCTTTAGTTTGCGGTCAATGTGCTTACTTAAACAATGGCAAGTGCGCGATAAAAGGAGTTAGTAGAAAAAGCAATAGTTATGCTTGTGATCGCATCAAAGTTGATTGTCCGTTTTAGGAGATAAACGCTGTGGGTGAGTAATACACTCACCCTTCACCAAGTAGTAACAAGAAGAAGGACAGAATGACAGAAGAAGTTAGCTCGAAAATTGCAGCCAAGCTAAAAGTACAGCCAACCGCAGCCGTCAGGAGCAATAGTTGTCAACAGCGGAGCGGTAGTTCATTAAAGTTAGAAAATGCTGAAACGACCATACTAAAAACCGTTCCACCCTTTGGGGAGGTAAACTTTGCCGAAGCTCTTGTCAACATTCAGACACCTTTAAAGATGTCTCCCAAAATGGCAAGGGAGACAGATGACTCACAAAAATTTCAGATAAAGCTGTTGGATTTCCATCATTGGTTGAGGATGCACTTCGTTTACAAAGAAAGGTGGAACAGCAAGCACAAAATTCCTGTGCGTTTAATAAAGGAAGTTAGGGAAGCTTACATCCTGGATGCGAAACATACTGTCGCGGTTGTGGAGTTGTCTATTCAGTGTCATTCACAAGAGCCTACACCTTACGCTCATGGAGCGGAGTGGATCGCCAGAATTGAGGTTGAAGCCAAGAATTTGGAATTAGATCTGATTCTTTCAAATACAGAAGGTAAGGGTAAGCAAGCAGTAGTAGACAGGAATCGGCTGCTAGTTAAGGAACTAAGCAATTATGAAAACCCTATCGACTCAACGGTACAACCGCACTTACACAAGCTGATTGAAATAGCTCAAGAAACAGCACAGGCTAACGATGTGTGGCGCAGGAAGTTTTGGAGTCCATTTATAAAAACTAATAGAGCCTTATTGCGAGATATCGAGCGCAATCCTGCTTGGCAACAAGTTTACGGCAGCGGTGATGGAGTGTATGTCTCGACGGGTCCAGGGTTGCACTGCCAAAATCTGCTGTCTCAAACCATTGCTATGTAGGGGTTACACGATTTATTCCGCAAACGGTTAGCGCGGTTAAATCTATGCTTATCTAAAGAAGGAAGTAAGACGTAATTCAAATGACGAACTTTCTAACACAAATTCAAGCACTAGACAGCAGCACCCCACAACCCACGCGCACTCAACTTGAACCGCGACGGGTACGAAGGCAGAAAACCAAGAATGTTATCAAGACTGAAAAAAAGAAAAAACTCGGTTGATTCTCTATGAATCCTGAGTGAAAGATTGTTTCCGTCGGCTGTTACACGCGTCAGACCCCTCTGACCCATCATCTCATCCGAGTGAACCTACCCCACCAAGACCAAAAAGACTCAAACGAGTCAAAACAAAAAAATTACTTAATCTAAGCGTAACAGATACAACAGGGGTAGCGTGTGTAACAGGCGAAACAGTTTTTTACTAAGGGAAAAATAGAGAGTCGCCGAGGTCTTTAATTAAAGGACCTAAAAATGTCAAACCCCTCGAACGACACTCGAAGGGCAGAGGCGCGGAACATAAAAAAGCTCAATTCAAGCTTACCGCAATCCTCTGTTTCTGCACAATATCCTGTACTACCAGAACATCTAGACAAGTTAATCGATCAGCCCTGGACAAGTGAAGCGAGCCGACAGATCGATTGGTGGTTGTGGCGCGTCCAGCAAAAATTTGAGACGGCTGGAGGTGCAGCATGATTCCTCCAGAAATGGCAAGGCAGCTAGAAATCCTCGGCTACACCGACAAAAGCAAAGTTCGGGTGCGGTGCTTCATTGCTAAAGGAATGCCAATAGAAGAGCAAGTCAAGCGGGGTGCAGCGTGGCGCAAAGATGAAAAGACAATTATCCCCATCCCGATCGAAGGTTGGCTTTACTCGAATGGCACATTTGTCCGGCTCAAGAAAAAGCGCTGCGGCGATCAGGTAGAACTAGATAGTAACAGCAACCCGATCTGGATTGAAGCAGAGACTTACCAAAATGGCATCGGCTACCTGCGAACTATCAATGCCAAAGGTTACGGCATCTATCTAATACCGAACTCTGGCGGCGGGGCTGACGCTGATATTACCCGCTTCCCTGCTCTGTTCTACGAGTGCGACGCTATTAATAAGGAGGAGCAGCGCCAAAGATTGCAATCGCTCGAATCCAAATTAGAGCGCAGCGCTTCAATGGTAGTGGAGACGCGCAACAGTTTACATTGTTACTTCAAGTTAGAGTATGACAAGCTGTTGCCTTCAACTTGGTCGCAGTACCAACAGCGGTTAATCCAAGAGCAGCAATCGGACGAGGCAATCTGGAATCCTGCGCGGCTGATGCGACTGGTCGGGTTCGACCATCAAAAATGGAATAGCGACACGCGATCGCTCGAACAGTTCCCAGTCCAACTTGCTTGGGAGAACGATAGCACTTTTAGTTTGGATGAATTTGACGAAGTGCTGCCCCAGTGGGACGAACAGCGCTGGTCGCAGTCGCAGCGCCAGGGCGAACGAGTCGCTACTAACCCCACAGATGATCCGTGGGACATCCGCAACTTTGCTTCGTATCTCGACGGCTATCGAGTAGATGGGCGGCGGGGCTGGGATACCTGTAAATGTCCTGCCCACAATGGGGAATCAGATAACTCGCTGCATATCGAACAAAATACAGGCGCATATAAATGTCATAGAGGATGCAACCCTAAAGACATTCGCCATGCTGCCCTAGAGTTAGCGCGAGCGCGCGGCTATCAAGTCTCAGAGCAGCGTTCGGGGCATCAGTTCGCCGATTTAGGCGGCTGGCTGTTCAAGCTCAAGCAGCAACTAGCTAAGACAATCAAGCGTAGAAACGTTTGGGGCTTCGGTCCTTTAGGTAAAGTTGAAGTTGAGCCAAAACTTAGCGGGGCAACACAAACCGCTATTGAGTATCAGCCTGGCGAACGGTTGAACGTATGGAAGGAAGGAAAAAAGCAAGGCTATAAGTACATCCTCGATACCAGCAGCACTGGTACGGGGAAATCTTACGATGCTGGCAGAGCTACTACAGAGTTGTTTGGGGCTAGCCAACTGATTTATGCTAGTACCGAGCATCGCAACCCTACTACATCTACACTTTCTAGTTGGGATGACTTAGAATCGCGACACAAGGGGTTAGTGCGAGATCCGTTCGGTAAGTTGCGTCGCGCTTCTGCGGGTCAACCCTACGCTAGTGCGCCTAACTGCGGACGAAATGATGTAATCGGTGCGCTGCGAAGCAAAAATATTTCAGGGGCTGACACAGCAGGGCTAATCTGCTCAACTTGTCCCCAATTAGAGCCATGCCGAGCGGGTGCAGTATTTGGTTTCCTGCACGAGCGCATGACAACGCTCAAGCAACCCCGTTTTAGAGCGCATCCTGAAAGCTTACCCAGCCCAAACGCCGACTATGGCGAACCTTACAACTACAGTGGCGTAGTGCTGATATGGGATGAAGCAACAGAAATCATCAGACCCTATCGTTCTGTTGAGGTAACGGCTGCTGATTTGCAACGGACGATCGCGGGCTTGGAGATCGCTTCTCCAGAAATATTTGATGTGCTTCGACCTATGCTGACTGTTTTACACCCCTATTTATCTGGCGAAATAAAGCCGCCCTACTACGGCTGGAAAGATGCGTTCATTAGGGCAGTTGTTCCTCAAGTCGGTGTGGACATTGACCAAGTGCGATCGCATTTGGTCAATGACTTGGATGAAATTTTAAATTCCACGAAGGAACACGGCGTTGATTTAGCAGAATTGCCTCGCGGTGTTAGAAAGCGTTTTTCTGACTCTGATGCCGACTTGTCCCTTGCGGTGAGCAAAAAGCTATCGCTTAACTGGCTTCCAGATTTTCTAGACGTACTGCTAGGCAACAGCACGGGTAACTTACAGATTGGGTACGACGGCACTTTGACCGTTACTCTACCAGACAAACGGCTAGCTGAAATTGCACAAGCTGCGGCGGGGAATATCTTTCTAGATGCTACTACTACCGCTGAGGACTTGGCTTTAGTGTTGGGGTGCAAACCATCGGAAATTCTTACGGTGCGTCAGAAGATGCCAGACGCGAACAACCTTGAAATTACCCAAGTAGCAACGATGGGACGGCTAGGCGTTCGCAGTGATCGCTCAAAGTTTTGTCAATCCAGGGTCGATGCCCTAATTAATCAAATTACAGCCAATACTTCTGGGGAGGTTGCGGTATTTGATTTCAAGCGCCACACTTCTGACGGGGATGGCAAGCGTCGCTGGTGGACTGATTCTCGCGGTATGAATGACTTTATTGGCTGCGATGCCTTGGTGCTAGTTGGCGTACCTTGCCGCAACCTTGCCGCTCTAGAGGCAGAATTTTCGGTACTTTACGGGCGATCACCCCAGGATGGAACGGGGCAAGTTAAGTTTCCTATCCAAGTCAACGGTCAACCGTCCCCCGACCTGCAACCTTATTTTGAGATGGAGGTATCAGCCGATGTAAAGTTCCGCGAGTTTTGCCATCGCCGCATTCTAGCAGACATCCATCAAGCAATAGGACGGTTGCGCGCTCATCGCCGATCGGGACAGCAGCTAACTGTATATTTCATCGGTGACTATCCGCTTGACGTTCCCGTAACGCTCAAGAAAGCATCGGATATCACGCCGGACGCTGCTACTAAACCAGAGCGTGTTGAGATGGCGATTAAAGGCGCTGTTAAGCAGTTACGAGATGCTGGGCAGAAGATTACCCAAGGTGCGATCGCAGCTATAACAGGCTATTCACAACAGCACATTTCCAGATTCAAGCCTTTACTCATTTCTCTATTAGAGAATCTTAATAGCAAAATGAGTAAAAACGATGAGCCGCCCCCAGACGTTGGCGAACTCCAGTGGATGGGGCGGGAATACCTGCCAATACTCGCAGAATTGCCCCCTAGCGAACTGCTTAATGAAGTGTTAGCGACCTTCGAGAGCTACGAGCAGACTGTCTGGCGACAGATTTGGGACGCTACGCCAGGCGCAGCACAAGTAAAAATTCTCAACGCACTTATGTTTAGCCTGAGTGCGGGTGAATTGCGATCACTTGGTACAGCAGCGGGTGTGGCAGTATGAACGAGCGCCGAGAGTCAATCAGGTTATGCTGCATAACCTTTTTTTCTTTTGGGACGGGGCGGGTTGCAAATTTTCGATGCGCTAGAAAAATTTAAAACCCAAAATTAGCTTAGAAAGTTGAAAACAGCCTTGATCGGGTAAAGTCGGGGAAAAGGTCGCGAAGTCCGAGGATATCCTGTAGTTAATCGCTAAAAAATCATCACTAATGGTTTCTAAACGCCGGAAATATCACCATAAAATCGACGAATTGCGCGGACTACTTACCGTTGAGGATTTAGATGAATTTGACAATATGTGTCAGTTCAATCCTAGCTATACCTCGCTCCAAAGCTGGTTTGCCGTTCGGGGTCATAGAGTTAGCCTTAACGCAATTCATCATTGGTGGAAGGCGAACTACCTAACCCGTGACGAAATCAAACTTATGAATGCACTTGCTGACCATTTAGAGATAAAGGACGGACACCGCCTATATGCATTGGCGTTGAAGCTGGCGGTCATGGCTACAAGTATTTTGGATGCTCACATTAGTGGCAAGTTGGCTAGCGCCGAAACCAAGTTTTTAGTAGAAAGCCAGAAGGAACTGTTTGCTAACGTGTTAGAAGTTGCAAAGTCGTAACTGTCATTACGTAATAGAAAGCGGGGTATTAATAACCGTAGGAATTATTGAGGTTCGTAAAAAATTCCATATTTTGACGGCGCGCTTCGGTATATTGTCGCATCGCTTCTTGTGCCAGCATTGCTCTATTCTCCATGTCTTGCAAAGCAGCCCGTTGCTCAAATGTAAACCCTTGTTGTTGCTCCGCTTTGACGACATCTAATGCTAGCGCCATCGCTCTTTTTACGAATATGTCTTCATTTGTAACTACCGTGCTACTTGCGACTGCTCGAACTACGTTTTCAGAGTTGGGGCAGCTTTTGAGGATACTGACGGCAGCAATGCCGCCAACAAACTGAACTGCATTTGATGGATCTTCCCCTTTAATAAGAGTTGGCTGAAACACTTGCCGCAATCCCAGAGAAAGATTTGATGGGCTAATAGCAAACTGACAAAATTCGTTCACAGCGGCTGCAATCTGGGCATCAGTAAGTTCAGCTTTAGCTGGGTTAATATTATTAGCAAAGACTGTGGTGATCGCGGCGATTCCAGCAACTAATTTAATAGCTTTCATGATTGCCGCTCCTGAAACCAAACTATCCGACCAAAGTTAGCCATCTGAATAGCTTGTTTAGCTTGCTGAATTGACTGGTCGTCGGGGTACAGACCAGCAAATATCCATTGTTGGGTATTGTCAAAGGAGTAAAGCAGAGAGCGATTTTGTTGCTGGTAGGGTTGCCTCGCATACCTGCTGTACTCACCACAAGCTCCTTGTACAGACTCTTTGTAGAAATTATTGGGCTGATTGATGTAGTCGTCGTTGTAACGGTCAGACCATCTGGGTTGACGCATTGTTGTTACTCCTTGTGTTGTGGTCAGCGGGGAATCTCACCCAGCCTGCTTATCTTTAATGAACAGTGTTGTAAATGCGTTACCCCTCAATACTGGCTTCTATAAATTCAGATTCGGTTTAGAGATGATGAATATTTGCATGAAGAGTTGGCAAACACTTACGTAGGAAGTCATGCAGGCTCAGTAGTGGATGGCGCTAACTTCTTACATAGGTAAGCTATGGCAATAATGCCCTCCGAATGATTACGAGGAGGGCGCAAGTTTTACAGAGTCTTCATAGTTGCCCAGGAATGTCCGTTAGAATTGATGCAATTTTGAGGACTTTGATATGACTCAGCCCAACTACGGCATTGCTCGATTTCAAGCAGCAATTAAGACTTCGTTACTACCTCCCCAAGACCAGCAGAATCCCGTCTACAATAACAACCCGAACAGCGCAGCAGATAACAAGTATCCCTACAATCCACCATTACAAAGAGCGCAAGAACCAGTAGTGACAAGTTCTGATGGTACGCAATCATCCAAGGTTCAACCAGCCGAGCAGAACTATGGCAATGGCGTACTCAGGCTACAAGCAGCTTTAGCTAATCGCTCTAAAGAGCGCGATGTTCAACAGCCGCCAACAGTTAATGCTGACAATAGTTCTAACCTTGGAATACCGGATCTGCTAGGTTACGAACCAGCCAACTATAAAAAGATGGTTGAATATACCCAAAAACAAGCTAATAAAGATTTTGACAGAATGGCGATGTATTCAGCGATATCTGGGCTAGGAGGAGCTATCAGCGGAGCAAATGCACGTTATCAAGAGTATTGGAGTGGAGGATTAGTAAAGTAAGCTTCTTATACTTAACTCTGGGGGTCACGGAGATCGCATCTTCATTTAGAAGTGATGTAACTATGACAGGCAACAGCGACCGAACAACAATAGATATCCTCCGTGAGATGACGGGAGTTGTTAGGCAACTAATTTTGCTGGACGCGCTTGAGCAAATGCTCCAAACAGCCAAAGATGAAGATGCCCTCAAATTTTTACCGCTTGTCAAATCTATAGCTAATTACACGTCCGCTCAAATAGCCACTGATACATCTTTACAGCCGGAGCTAACCCCTATCCTGCTCTCCTTAATTGCGCTCCTTGAGCAGAAAGAACGGGAGTTACTGTAAGCGTTCGCCATGACAGGCAACAGTAATCAGGCTATATCTATCAGCCGTCAAATGTTAGGTTTGCCTTGATTACGCGCTACTATAGATGCAGCATTGTTGCTTTAGGAAATGCAAAGAGCGCAAAACTGGCGGATTTGCTACTGTATTCGGTTTTTATAATCCGAGTTAATAGGCGATCGACCCTGTTTTGCGGTTGGGTGCGTGGATTAGGGGCGCTCTTTAGCTCAATCAAAAGCCGACCAAATCATGACGGCATCCATTATTACAATCATGACCCAGCACAAGAAGATCATCAAATTGTTTCTCTTCTCTTCGCGGTCAATCCGCTCCTCTATTTCTCTTATTTCTTTTTTAATATCAAACATTTGTTCTTAAAATCCAATCACAGCTACAGCATTACGCTTTTGCTCTGGTGATACTTCCAAATAGCGTTGCAATGTCCCTAAATCGTTATGCCCCGATATCTCCTGAATCACCCGCAACGGTATGCCTGCACTAGACATCATAGTTAGGGCAGTGCGCCGGAAGCTGTGGGTACTAACCCCCTCTAATCCAACGCGATCGCAAGCTGCCTTAAGAATTTTGTCAGCCATAAACCGAGTCAAGGTTGGCGACTTTCCTCGCATCCCAGGAAATAACGCCCCAGCCTTAAGGGGTTGGTACTCTGCCAGCAATTGAGCCAGTCCAGGTTGAATGTCCACGACGCGGGTTTTGAGTTTGCCCTTCGTGGTAGACTTTCTAAAAGTCAAAGTTCCACCCTTAATATCTGTGGTCTGGAGTGCCAGCGCTTCGGAAACCCGACAGCCAGTATATAAGCAGATGCCAAACAAAGCGCGATCGCGCTCCTTTGTAAATCCCTCGGTAAATAATCGCCTCAATTCTTCTGGGGTAAGAATTTTCCCTTGCCCGTTTCCTGCTACTTTCATTGGCTAAATTTGTCCGCTCTCACCAGATTACACGAAATCGGTATTTCGTAGAATAGGGGGCTTAAAGTATTGATATTTCGTTGCCTGCTCGAACGATTTAACGCCACTTAACTTTTGCTTATCAATTCCTCCCTACCCATCCCACGAAAGAATCAAGGTTTGGGGCATTTTCTATGATTTTTACTTATGATATCGCTGCTATCACCGCTTACAGCTATAATCGACTATCCTTGAAACGAAACTGATAGCAGGGTGAGCAAAGATGGCAGAGTCACCGATGGTCGGGGCTAGGGTTCCCCAAGAGTGGCAGCAACAAATTAGTGCTATAGCGATCGCCTCTGGACGGCGGGAAGCCGAAATTATTAGGGAGGCTTTAGCCCAATATCTAGGACAGACTGACCCTGCTGCGGTACGTGGT
>QQTW01000944.1_pt1 | contig 19643 bp, 31 predicted proteins | sample 1904831 | NCBI WGS metagenome assembly QQTW01 (sample SAMN09435610, study PRJNA476489) | Subsurface metagenome, whole genome shotgun sequencing project. | reverse complement strand
ACGATCATGGCAGCTGCTGCTGCGGCCAACATGCCAATACGTTGATCCGATACGCAACACAAGAGGAGAATCAGGAATAAATGAGAAGAGCCCTACTCCGTACTGCTACAGGCGATCACCATCTTCAGGCACCGGCAGGCCTGCCAAGTCCGGGCCAGATACTGCTCGGTGGCAGGCGTCGGTGGCTGCGGGGAATGTTCTGGAAGATGAAAGTGCCGACTGTTGGTGCACGATGCTCTTCCTATACAGTATATGTAGATGAAAAGGTGAGGACAATGGTGTGTTGAGCTGCAGCTCGAGCACTGCTCGAGCCCCGATTTGTAGATCCCTGTAACCTACTCGGCATAGGAGATGCCCAGATGTGTAGGTAATTGTAAGCATCATGCCCATTTGAGGTCGCCATGAATCAGAAACCTCACGGGTCGGCCCGAAAAAAAGAACTCCACATCGACAGCCTAAATGATGCATACAGTACTGTGGGAAGATCCGGGTTCGGCTTGGGACAGGCCGTGTACGCCATCTTCTTCTGCTACTCCTGCTTCTGGCCTCTCGATTTCTGGCTTGCTTTAGGATCAATAGCAACTGTGTCCTTCGAGGCTGTGAGAGAAAGTATGTTGGAGTGTTGGCGATGGAGACCTAGTTCGAACTTCCCAAGAGGGAAGATCGTTGTTTGAGGTCGCTCGGCGCCAAGGACTCTTCATCCCTTTTCTTGCGTCACCTTCATCTTCGCCTCATGGTGAACCGTCGGCGCCGTTGTTGACGCGCATGCAATTATCCACGCCCATGGTTCAATCATGGACTTTGAGGTCTTGGCGCACATGTATTCCCAGAAACTATCCTTAGGTATCATCCCAAGACTGGCCCGTACGTCCGATCGAATGTCAGGAAATGAACGCCCTCATGCTGGAGCCATCGATCACCGTCGAACGAGGTCAGTTCGCTGGCAGCCAGCACGCGACCAATTGCCGTGCTTGGCCTTAATATTGCTCACATGTGCCAGACAGGGCCCATAGTACTAGAGTGTTGTCCTTTTCAATGTTGGTTTCCCGACAGAGCACGCATCAACAGGCATATACACAGAACTTAGGCATGGATATCGTCTTAACTCAAGCCGCTTTCCCGTTTCATACTGTCTTCCAAGCTTGGTGAGGGCTTCGTGCGAAGGTTGTAGCACCGCCTCGTTGCACGGCCGTCTTCCTGCTTTCTTACTGTCCTCTTTCTGGCTCAAGCGCGGCCCCGTCATTTGCTCGCCGCTGTCGGGGATTTCGGAATGTTTGTGTACACAGTAGCAATGCGGTGTTGAGACCTGTATATATAAGAGGGTCCTGGGTGACGAGGGCAAGTTCTATCACCAACCTTCCATCGCTGCAGTTCAATCTTAACATCACATCTATTCCATCTCTGTGTTGGCGCACATACTCCTCAGACACACACACACACAACACAAACTGTTCGCTTCAACATGCGCTTTTCCACTCCCCTTCTCGTTGTCTTTGCCGCCCTCGGCGCCACCGTGCTTTCCGCGCCTACTATTGCAGGGAGCAAATCCATGATCCGTCGCTCTGAATACTGGACGTCTACGGCACGCGACGCGCAGGCTCAGGAGCAGACGAACGCGAACACGAACACGCAGTCGGACAGCATCGTGGCCCAGGCCCAAGCCCAGGATGCCGGCTCCACTGACAATGCGGATGACACCCCCAATGACACCCCCAACGAAACCACCATCGACGATTCAAACCAAGACTCCGATGACGACCAAGATGGTGATGACGATGATCCCCAGGATGATGATCCTCAGGATGATGACAATGACGATGATGACGACGACAATTAGTTTCGGTTGTTGTTAGATGGTCGGCCATTCATGAGCCGTCAACCATCTCGACCATTTCATCATATGTGAGCGCTAGTATGGTGGAGCTTTGAGGTGCGTTGCTGCATGGCAGTGGGCGAGTGTCGGTGCTGGATCTGATTTTGCGTTTCTTTGAGCATACAGGACAAATTCTTCTCACTTATGCATTCTCTTTTCAGAAGGCAATACACACGTGAAAATAACATCTTATTCACAATGCATTATCTTCCCAACCCTCGGACGGAGTTCAGCAATTGAAGCCTACAGGTGACTTGAACTCGAAATGCTCCAGATTCTCCATCTTCAAGCCCTGAAAACTTACCAGCATTCGCACGGTAAGGAACGTAATCTCAAAAGGTGCGTCTGCCACTTAGCATATGCGAGTATTTTGTGGTATTACCACCTCTCTCGTCACGACATGAAAAGCGCTTTTCTGGTGTCATACGTATACTCCAAGTCCAGATGCCAGTAGTTGGGGGCAGTTGCCTTGGTCACCAGCCACGCCTCATCGAGCACCTTCACCACTTCGTCCGGCAGAGGCCCTTTCTCGAGGTCCGCCAGGTTCTGTTCCAGCTGCGCGAAGCTGCTGATCCCGATGATGACGCCGTCGTTGCCGGTGCCGTGAGCAGCCCCGCCAGCCCTCCCTCCTACGTTGAGCGCCGAGTGATGCATGCACCATCGCACGGCAGTCTCGACGAGGGTCAGGTTGTGCTTCCGAACCACCGGCTCAATCATGGCCAGGGCCTCGAAGGTGGCATCTTTGAAGTAGCGTGCGCGGTACATGGACCCTATCTGCCCCGAAGTGTCGCTGTATCGCCTGGTAGACGGAATTTCGGCACTCTTATATTTACCGCTGAAAAGGCCACCACAGAGAGGATTGTAGATGACGATGTCGAGTCCATACCGCCGACATGCGGGGATGAGCTCGGCCTCGATCGAGCGAGCTGATCATCGGATATAGTCAGCTTCGACGTGACTCGCTTTCTAATCCTCACTGAGCATTGGTGACGGACTGATTGCATTATACATAGCTTGATAGATCGTCGGCCGCACCCATCCTCGGTCTTTGCAAGTGATGACTATCTCCGCCACCTCGAATGCCGTGTAGTTGCTTAGCCCGAGCTGCACAAACTTGCCTTGCTTGTGCAGCTCGTTGACGGCTTCCAGGGTTTCCGCAAACTGCAGCGACGGATCCAGTCAGCACATCCTCATGTCCACGATGGCAGCATGAGAGCGAAGGGCATGTTCATCCGGCAAGCTTGGAAGGTGTGGCCCTACGGGTACGCTTCGGTCGGCGGCATGCAAGTAGAAGATATCAACGCAGTCCGTCTTCAGCTCGGACAAGCTTGTATCAAATTGTTCCCTGAGAACTTCGGGCTTGTGAAGGCCTGGTTGATGCGGATAGACCTTGGTCGCGAGCGTCAGGCCCCGGTCCTTCCACCGAGCCGCAGCCGTAAAGGCTTCCTGTTTACCACCGACATAGACCCTAGCGGTATCAAGCTCGTTGTAGCCCTGACTCTGAAAGTGGTCGAGGATCTTGTTGTACTCATCGAGAGAGGTAATGCGGGCGCCGGCATTCTCGTCTGGGCTTGCAAAGAAGCTTCTCGTCAACCGCTGAAAGGCCGCGATTTCTCAAGACGCGGTAAATCCGCCTCAAGGGAGATCCCTACCCGATTGTCATCAAACCCAGAATGATGCGGGGCTTTGCCGATTGCGCGAGAAGAGGCATCTCGACAATATGTTGATATAAGAGTCTGCCGGAAGCAGGATTGCACGGCGTTGCTAAGAGCTGTGCCGATCCTGGTGGGACGCAAAACTAAGGTTTCACAAGTGACCAAGACACACTTCCGAAGACGTACATATTAGCGGCATCATCTTCCTCGATCACGGATCACGACCGCAGACCCGCCTGATCAGCTTGCATGCCTATAAACTCGTCCTCCTCCGGCTCCTCATCCTCCTCGGCAATACTCCCATCCATCCAGTTCGCCCTCCATCCACCAGAGTCTCTGCCTGACGAATCGGCCCCGTCCGACCCTATCAGTTCCCCCGTCCTACTCTCACAACCGTCATCACGGCACCCTTCACGGTCTCCCTCGCCCTTTACAGTGCTGCCGCCCGTCGCGGAGTGGGCACGGCCAGCGCCTGCGGACCCTTCAGCAGCTGCAGATCAGACCGCCGGTGATCGTTTTGACAGTGACGAGCCGGGGTCTGACGGCTGGAGCGACGGCGGCGACGGCAGTGACGGCGGCATGCCCTCAGACTTGCGGCCGAGCCTTAACAGGCCTACCGATGGCCGCTCCTACACACCTCTGCTGTCCAACAAGGGCGACCACGAGCGTCAAAGCTACGACTCCCACGCGAGGCCATCTCCCGTCATCCGAAGACGGTCTACCTTTCACGAAAGAGACCCAGACTTGGAGGCCAAGACCGCGGCCCGGAAGAAATACACCTACGCGGGTGCATTCTTGTTGTTGAGTCTCATCAGTTTTACTGTTCAGACGGAGACAGCAGTGTATATCCAGCATAATCTGCATTGGAATAAGGCGTACTGCATGCTGTGAGTGCAGTCGCTCTGTGAAGCCTATGCAACATCCCCCGGCATCTCTGCACCTCATCCTCCTTGTTCACTTCGGAGCTAAGTCGGTTGCTGTCTCAGATATCTCACGCATGGCTCCTGGTCGCTATTATGGCCTACGCAGTTGCTTCTCTTTCGCCTGCAGAAATGGAAGATGCCGTGGAAGACTTTCTGGCGTCGTCACGTCCAGATTCTCCGCTCGACGGCGCAGATGGTCGAACACCAGACACTCCACCCATCGGGACGCACCAGCTCCAAGTCGCCCGTGCCTTACATACTCAAGATGACTGCCTTGACCACGACCGCTCTCACCGTGGCCGGAGGCAGCTGGTACATTGCCGTGGACCTGACCACGGCCAGCGACTTGACGGCCATATACAACTGCTCAGCCTTCTTTGCCTACGCCTTCAGCATTCCTCTTCTGCACGAGAGGGTCCGGATGACAAAGCTCGGTGCCGTCGCCGTCGCCATCGTGGGCGTGCTGATTGTCGCGTACGGTGACACCTCTCCCTCCAAGCATGGTAGCAAGTCGGGGGGCGGCACCGGCGGTCCCGAATCCGAGGGCGATGAGGCTTCGAATCGGGCGCTGGGGAACATTATAATTGGCATCGGTAGCGTGCTGTATGGGTTCTACGAAGTACTCTACAAGAAGGTTGCCTGCCCTCCGGAGGGTACCAGCGCCGGCCGTGGGATGATCTTTGCCAACACCTTTGGCAGTCTGATTGGTTGTTTCACCCTCTTTGTGCTCTGGATTCCATTGCCGATTCTACACTATTCCGGCTTAGAAACGTTTGAGTTGCCTAGAGGTAAAGCTGCGTGGATGCTTCTCATAAGCGTCCTTGCTAACGCCAGTAAGTCTCTCTATTGGGTCTTCCTCATTTGCTATTCTAAGATCAGAGCTTTATTTCTCACGCATCGCGCGTCTCGCTCTTCATCGCTCAATGCTGATACTTGCCAGCTTTCTCCGGCTCTTTCCTCGTCCTGATCTCGCTCACCTCGCCCGTGCTCTCTTCCGTTGCCGCCCTTCTCACCATCTTCCTTGTCGCCATTGTCGATCAGCTTCTCCCACCTTCGCTAAACACGCCCCTGTCTCCCGCCGCTATAGCCGGAGGATGTTTGATAATCGGCGCCTTCCTACTCTTGAGTTGGGCCACATACCGCGAAATGAATGAGGAGCGATTGAGGAAGTTGGAAGACGTAGTCAGCGAGAGCGACATGGAGGACTAGTCATAGAATCCCATATGCTGTTGAATGGCATGAAGTGCATATTTCTTATCACTCGTGGTGCCGTACGCTCAGGTGCTCATCAGTGTCGATCGCTTGCCCGATATCACCCTTTGAGGCGTCAAGCACGTCGATGACAATGTCCTCTTCATCCTCCGCGTGGGATGCAAGAATTGGGCTTGTCAGGGTTACGAAGATAAGATTGCAAACTTACACGAGGTGAGATGAGGGTTGCGAAGTTCAGTGAAGTCCGGTGCGGAGAAAGATTTGACCATCTTGTTAGCTACCGGGGCAGAGCAGCAGTAACGTTGAAGAGCCTCAGTACTGATACCACTTCTTGTATCGGCAGCCATCAGTGAACACCAACCTCACTGCTACCGCACTAAAGAAAGATGGACATGTTATAGACAAGTTTTAAAAAGTTTCATCTTAGCCAGATGCTGTCGAAATTAGCGTGTATATCATTTACTCCAGGTTATGTAGGTGTTTTGGAGATTGAGTAACGCATTTGTATAGGAAAGCTCTCCGCATCATGGTAGTCAATCGAAACTGAATTGAAGTATAAGACTAGATGGAAATGCCGTTCGGGACCTTCCCTAAGGCTCCATTCCGTTCTACCGGCTCTACTGGCAACAAAAGTAGTTATAGCGCCGATCGGTTCGAGGAGAAGCACACCTTTCAAAAAGGGAGAGGATTGTATGACACTGCAACTACGCCCCTCACCATGCCCTCCTCCGCTCAGTTGCGCTCCTGTCTCCTTCTCAAGTTCCGCGTTCTCCTCATCAGCTTCTTGTACTTGTGCTTCTTCATCTTCAGCTTCCTCTGCCTCTTGACACTGATCAGGATCCACCGCTCACGTGCACCGCCTCTCCGCCACTCCCTGTAATTATCCCACCTCATCTGCCTTAATCGCATACGTCTCAAGAAAGGCTGAGGAGCTTTGATCTCATGCACCTCCGAAGGTTCCTCGACATTCATATCGGACGTAACAGGGACTTGCACCATGGGGGAGGTCTCGGCCGTCCATGATTTGGCACCATTCGCGAATGTAGACTCGGTAACGACAATGGTCGTGGTCCAGGCCTTCTGTTTGGGTGCGACTTCCCAGTTGTCTCGAGGGTCTGCTCTGTTCGTTTGCGGTTTTCGATATGACCGCTTGATCTTGCCCTCAGGCATCGGCACCGGCGGCGGCGGTGCGTTGAAAGGGCGGAACTGGGTGAGCAGCTCGTCAACGTTAAACTGCCGCGGGATGCCATCAAGGTGGGTGGTGGGTTCCGGCATAGCACTCTGCATGTTTTCCCAGCGCAGGTCCTTTTCGCCGTGTGGTTGTGACAATGATTCTAGGGCGTCGACGGCGCTCGACAGGGTGAACATGACGTCCGTGGGCTTACGGCTGTTTTGAGCCGTGGGCTCGAAGATGTTGCTGAAAGACGCTTCCGTCGAGGCCGTTGGGATGGCGGCCGTTACGGATATAGGCCGATGTTGAGAAAAGAAAGTGGAGAGGCTGACATCTGCGCCTTGTCAGAGAAGAATGAAGCGCATCTGTGTAATCACCTACCGGATATCTGAAGGTGTTGAGTGGACGGTACACTGGGCAGGTCCAGATATGGTGAGTGTGCTCCCTTTGCGAAGGACGCAGCTCTTGCTTTTCGACGACCGCTGCCGCCTATGGCTCGCTTTTGGCTGTCCGCTCTAGGTCTCGCCGGGGTGCTCGTCGGCGCTCTCTGTGCGGATGCGGCAGCCCTGGGACCATCCGGGGGAAAGGACGTCTTCGAGGAAGAGTGCCGCCGCTCATGGCTGCTTTGAGCGTTGCGCTGGGACGCAGCTGTGATGGCGGGTCCACAAGTTCGCGTGGTCGTTACCACCGCCGATGCACCGCAAGATGTCGAGCGCAATGCACGACTGAGGGAGGAGGCGAACATGTCTATCAACATGCTAGATCGTGGAGACTGGTGTCATTGTTGGAGGTTGATGATGATACCGAGGTGGCCCTTGTGACTAAGGCCTTGCAGCGTAATAACCTGTAATCTGCAGTGAGCCTTGCCCAGTTTGCCCAGCTGGTCCACGGGTGTCACCATGATTTGATTACGATGTTGTTACCTAGGGCTAACCTTAGGTAGGTTAGCACGGTCGGAACAGGTCGCGCCGTTAATCCGAAGATGAGTACTTAGGTACACACTTTGCAGGGCAATGGATTCCAACATCACCACTTTGTGTGATCCAGAATTGTCTAGACCTTGTGTGATGGACAACTTGCGATCAATATACTTCTCTATATGATGCTGCTGCGAGCATCATCTTACGGGGTTGCTTCGGTCACCTTAAGAGTGAGACCTGAGTTATCTACTTAAATCTGCAACGTGTTTCCAGCATCATCAAAAAGGTCCCTCATGGCGGTCATATTCCAGAAGAACAACCCCGAAGATTGGATCGCAGCTGGTGTGGACATGATTACTGCCACTTCAGGCAAAGTCCCTATATTTGGGAGCATAGTTTGATAGTGATGGGATACGTACAGTATGTCGTGATTGATCACAGCATCGAAAACAGTGCCATCTTTGGCCATCAAGATTCGACGCGGACGACATCATTCCTACTGCGTCATGCCGATACGCTCAATGCTCAAGTAGTCATTGCAAAATCGGCCAATGGACTAGAAATCGTATGGATGCCCTTTCGACCCCCTCAAGGGGGTAGCTCTGCAGTATTGGGCGCAAAATCATGTATCAAGGTCGTTGCGGGATTCTAGAGTTACATCATGTATTAGATATCGCCAAATAGACCCATCGATTTTCAGATGGTACAGCATAAGCTAGCACACACCTCACAGTTGGTGCAGGAACTCCACTCTATTACGTCGTTATCTCGTAATCTGCAGCTGCGCTCAACCATTCCATAAGCTTTCTTCATTTTTGAGAGGTATGTGGCCGGGAGCTAGGCTTGTGTCGGCGAGTCCAGCGCGTTGTCCGAATTCATCTGCGGGCATGGGCAGGTCCAGTGCGATCCCGTTGTGACCACCGTGAGTAAGGCAGCCCACGCATGCGCATCCGTCGCCACAGAAACAGGCACCGGTGGCATCTGTGCAAGCCGCAAACTCGACCCGCTGAAGGTAGAACGACGATGGAGAGAGGTAAGGTCCTCCCATTTCGTGAGCCTCGGCAGTTGGGGAGAATGCCGTGTTGATTTGATTGACGGTTGGATAAGCCAGCCCGGCATCGAAACCGAGGATTTGGCCGTTCTGATTATAACCAGCCGCGGCTTGACGTTCAGAGGCGGGGAGGTACACAAGTCCAGTCGACTCGTCCGGTCCGGACGGATGATACCAAGGCAGACTGTGGTTCCTACCCGCAGATAAACCGAGAGAAGCATCAATGCCCGCCAAGGGGGACATGGCCGGTGTACTTGACAATTCAACCGCTGAGACCGCTGCCTTTTGACTTTGGGTGTCAGAATCACCCAAAGAACTCATCTCCCGTGGTTCGTAATAAATGTTGTTGGTTGAGAGCATCCACTTGAAAGTGTCACGGACGAAGTCGGTCGTCGCTGTGTTTGCAGGATGTTGAGCGCACCCGAGACATTGACAGGTCTCCCCACATCCGCAGTCTCGTACAGTCCTGCTCTCAGGAATGTGGCTTGCTTCTTCAGCGCGCAGAGACATGGAATAATCTCCTTGATTCTGAATAACATTTGGCCACGACGATCCAGAGACGTTTGGCCCAAACAGGCGTGACGTATCCACGGAATCGATGGAGAGTCGCGTCAGTCTTGATGGCGTATTCTGGGGCTGTTGGAAGTGCGGAATGCTGTTATGGCGGCGTTGTATGGGCATGGCTGATGTTGGTTGCGACATGTTCTCCTCCCAACTTGGTGCATTGCTAGGAGGTGGTGTAATGCCCTCCGGTTCTTGGTAAACGGGAAACTTTGTCTCGTTTTCGACAGCCGTTTCCCGAACGTTCCACAGCTGTGCATTAGATGCATCATTGTGGACGTCACGTTTTTCAGTACTGCAGCATGATCGCACTGCCTGATCCTCCCCAGACTTGTCCTGTGGCCGCTGAACAAACCGGGAGGGCCAGTCGCCGTTCAATTGAAGCCCATGTGGCGACGCTCCGTAGCCACCTACTCCGGGCATGCGAAGGTGTTGTGGTTGGTAAAGTCGAGTCACTTCGGCCGGATCGCCTTGGTGCTTGGGCTCATCTGGTCCTACTTGAGATGAAGCGGACCAGTGTTCAGATGTGACAGAAGCAGAGTGGTCTATCCCGCCGGGACTCGAAGCCAGGCTCGAGCTGGAGGTTCCATGATTGCTACCTCCGGTTTCGTCCGCTTCTGAGGAGACCTCTTTTCCGTTCGTACTGGCTATCAAGGCTTTCTCAAGGGCCGCCGAAGGTGGAGCGATCGGTTTCCTCGGCAGACTTTTCTGAACTCGGTTGGGAGGTGGAGGTGGCGATGTTGGACATGCACCACACCCTGAAACTGCACATGAAGACTATGGTCAGAGATTGATGGCGCATTCGGATGTGGGTTACGCACTTGTTGGGACTGCGTAGTTGATGACGAGCCTCTCGCAGCTGCAGTACCCCTTAGGATGGGGGCAGCTGCTCAACGGTCTTCCAGGCTTCCTGACCTCAAGCAGCACTCGATCCTTGTGCTGGCATTTGGTCGACCTGTGACCACGGATACATGGCCCACTGTGATCCCATGCTTAGTTCAAAGAACCTAACAGGCTGGGGGACAACGAAGAGGGAGTATGATATAAGGCTGCAGAGAGAGAGAGACATCTGGAAAGAGGAAAAGGGAAAAGGGAACTGGGTTCCAAGCCGGGAGAGACGGTTACAGGCACGGATAAAGAGAGCAGCAATAGAGAGGTGCATAACTTGGAAAGGCTAACCAGGCCATTTTCCTCAACTGCCCGTCCACTTTGACGTTCGGCATGCTGCCTTTCCGAGTTGCACTCTCCCAAGCCGACAGGTACTAATTCGAACTGCTGTCCCAACGTCAGCATCTTGACCTGTGCGCTATGCAGTGCCCAGGTGAGTTAATTTGCGGAGCCGGTCTCCCAGAGCTGTGCCATAGTGTCACAAACGTGGCACGCCCGCCTGACAGACAGTCGCGGTCACCCATGCACATGCGGGATCGGGCACCAGAATGGAGAACAGCGGCTTACACAAATGTCAGTAGCCGCGAGCACGTCAAGAGCCTTGCCGGCCGCGACTACGGAAGCGAAGACTTGAAGCCGAATGTGCTCAGCAACGGTGAGGAAAAGGAATATCCGACTGTCGAAATGGCTTGAGGAAGGGCGATACGTACGGAGGAGGTGCGCTGCCTCTCGGGGGTGCTAGGGCTGCAGGTGAGCAAGTTTCGATGAGCAAGTTTCCCATCCATGGCGTGTCAGATCATCATGAGCAAGCGCGGGCAGTTGCCGCCGCCGCCGCTGTCAGCTCTCGCATAATGTGCAGACGTTTGCAGTCTGTGATGCATAGCATGTATGTGTGTGACAGTGTCTGCTCGTCACATCTCGAGATGAATGAGTGATTTGATACCCTTGGAAGTATCCTGGGCCTGACCCGGGGTCACCATGGGTCGAGAAGCGCTACAACGCACGTGAGGTATGGGAGCGACAAAGAATTTTCTTCAACTCTCGGCTTTGTTTAGTGAGCGGACCGCGAAGCGATCATCACCCCTGGCCGACCCCATAATTCATGCCTCTTCGACGTCAACGTGACCAGCTGGACAACAAAGAACCGGCTCACCAGCGTCCTTCGCGGCTCCACGAACAATAATGAGAGTGGCAGATACCTAGGTACCTGGGCTGCAATGTCCGACTCGCCTGATTGGCTGGATATCTTCCAGGAACCCCCTGACTTCTTCGAACGCAAGAGAGAGTTTGCCTTTGAGAGCTTCAGGCTCGCGTCTGGGGAGGAGGTCAGTCTCCGGCTTGTCGGCCACAGTCCGCTATGGGTAAGACAGATGCAAGTCAGCCAGTTTCGTATGTTATGTTTGGGTACTGGTTCTGTCCGTTGGCCGTGGGCTGCTACCGTTCCAACCCGGCCGACTCAGCCCTCAGCAACTGCTGTCCACGTGTATGGAGTTGTTGACGCGTAGATCGGAAGGGCCATTTCCTGTGGAATGCAGGCCGGGACATCTCACGCTATCTTGAACAACGAGTCGAGAGTTTGGTGAAGGATCGACTGGTGTTGGAACTCGGGGCTGGCAGCGGGCTTCCGAGCCTAGTTTGCGCCATACATGGTGCCAGCCGTGTGGTCGTCACCGACTACCCGGATGCTGATCTCATCGAAAACCTCCGTTATAACGTTGCAGCCTGCGAACTGTTACCGGACTGCAACGTGATTCAAGCCGAGGCAAGCTCTGCTCTTCGGGGAGGCTCGCGCATATCAAGTCTGACGTGGCCAGGGCTACCTCTGGGGAACACCCGTCGACCAATTGGCACGCCACTTGCCCCCAGAGAGCCGCAATGATGGCTTCGACACTTTGATTCTTGCAGACCTCCTGTTCAACCATTCTGAGCACGGCAAGCTGGTGTTGACGGTTACGAGTGCGCTCAAAAAGTGTCCCGATGCCGTGGCTCTCGTCTTCTTCACTCCGTACAGGCCGTGGCTTCTCCAGAAAGACTTGGCTTTCTTCGAGCTTGCCGAAGCGCGCGGGCTGATTGTGACTAAGATGTACGAACAGGTGCTGGATGAAGTCATGTTTCCCAATGATCCAGGAGTAAATGTTGCCCAGTCGGCCGAGCGGTCAGGTATACTGACCGGAGACAGGACGAACGACTTCGACGGACCGTGTATGGCTACGAAATCCGATGGAGAGATGCCATTGATGGATAAGGATTCATAGTCTTAGCGTCAGATGAGTTTGGCTTCAAGAGTTCATCCCATATAATCTCGGCGCATTATAGGGTCTTTGAGGCCAATGTGCAATCATTCTCCGGTACTACTCAGACTTTCCCATGTCTTCTCAATTGACAATCTTGGTCTACTCCTCTCCGTTAAAAGTCATCATCCTATTGTTACATATATATCAATCAATGCATCATTCGACTTCTCGGCATAATCGTGACACATTCAACACATAGACATCTCTGCATTTGCCTTCTGGATGTTCTATGGTATCTTCTTTTGCCTGGGCAGTACGTTGTGTTCCTTGTTCACGCAAAAGGGCTGATGCTCTTGAATTATCTTGCCCAGTAAAATATATCAATAGAATCTCCTAAAGCGATGAAAGAGTCCATGGCTCCTTTTGGTATTCTCTTGAACCCAGGAAATTATATGACAAAAACCTGACCCTGCACGAAATCCAAGCCTCAGGCTTCGAGAGATCTCGCATAATGCGGACCGCAAACACAGGTTAAACTCCCCGTAAGGATAAATGGTGGATTTCCTAGATGCTCTGTGATCGAACGGCAGAGCTTACATTGAATATGTCTTCCTTTGGCAGTTACTCTGGAGCTGGAAAGCTCCAACGTGTCATTTACCAATTAATTGGTTCATCCCTTGGGGTCGGGGCCACAGACTTTGCTTCGGATATATATCCAAATCAATCTTCACTTTACATCGACCCGGTGGAGTGGTGTAGTGGGCGGCGTGCGTTTGTTCAGGTCAAAACTCTTAGGTGGGCGGCATGCCCACGTTCAGGTCAAAACTACACTAGTCCACCGGTGAGATTCTGGATCAACAACACTCCTTCCTGGACCTGGACGACCCAAAAAACCCCCCCGATATTGGCGGAAGGGGGGGTTTCAGCGCTGCTGTTTTGCCCTTTTCGAATCCTGCTTGTCTCCTTTTTTTTTGAGGGTCTATCTCTGAGAAAGACTCTATCATTTACTGACTAACCATCATTACCTACATGAATTACAACCGAAATTCGGCTTTCTGGCTCCCCAATCCGCGCTTTCCGACGCCTGTCCGAAGGGACTCGCCTGGGCTTCTTCGTATGTTACATAATCTTCGGTCGTCAAAACTAAGTACGACTCCACAATACAGGGTTCTAACATTGCTATGGGTTGTGGATCGTTCGGCCGATCATAATCGACTTCTTCATAACCCAATCATTGTTGCAGGTTAACATTCAGAAAGTCCACAAATATCTCTCTTGTCCTGCCTATGGTCAAGTGATGCTGTCGATTTAGATTCAAGAATTGTCTCCGTAGCCTTTGGAGTTGAGGGAGGGACACGGGGGTTGGCGGCAGGCAGATCTGGGCAACCGTGCCACCGACCGCCAACTTCTCACCAGCCTCACCTGGGTGATCGCGCTGCCATGACAGAATCACGTTGAGGATATCAGAGGTAGCCTTATCGAGCTCATAGAGATAGTCCTCGTCCGTGGCAGGCTTCTACATGAGACAAGTATAGTTGGTAGCTAATCACGTTTACAGGGGAGATATAGGCCTTTATAAGGCCAGTAGAAGGCTGAGAACTTACCAGTACGGTAGCCTGGTTGGGCCGTACGACTTTGGCAGTTCCTTCTTTGCCTACCAAGGCATCCCAGATCCGCTCATACGGCGGGCAGTCGTCCTCGTACAGCACCGTGAAGAGGGGACTATCCCAGCGGCTCATTCCGTTCGGCTCCTCGTACCTGTAGATAAGGTTTTCGAAAACATCAAGTGCGTAGGGTTTGCCGGTAGATGCATCCGCAATGCGCGCCGAATTCATATCGCGACAGCGAGCGCTTGGCGTTCCGACGTGAACCTGAGCAACTTTGAGAACGTCACGTTGAGGCGAGCCCCATTTTGAGAACTCACAACACAGCTGGTTGTCTGAAGCGCCTTGGCTTCACAAAAGAGCTGGTAACGGAATCCCTTGATGTAGTTGAGCGCATCGAGAATCACAATGGCATCGCGGCTAAGCAGTCTCTTCACGGCGGAGTATTCTGCAGCGCGTGCATTCTTCTCCGACTTTGCACTGTGGTAAACATCGTGAGACAGGTCGAGAGACTCGCTGTTGACGATGTGAACCTTGAGTCGAGCCGTCGGCGCATCAGTAGCTTCGGCGATTCTTTGGAGGAAAAAGTCACGAAGCTGGGATGCCCGCCGCGACTTGCCGGAGACAGGATAGCCCGTGATCATGACGAGCTCGCAAAAAGTCAGCCAATGGTGCCATCGCCCCATATAAACAAAAAGGACAGTCTCAATAGACATACTGGCATCTTGATGAACTATCTGACCGAGTGGCAGCGATTGGGTGGTGTTTAAAAACAGACGAAACTTAAAATCGAATATTTACAACGTTGAATATTGACAATTGTACATATCATGCACGCTAGTCATGACAGGCCGCGGTTCCCCGCGCGGTCTTACTCCATCGGGTTAGTGCAATCGACGTGATCGCCTACCGAGGCACGCGAGGCTCACGATCTTAGATCTCGCAGTTGGAGATGTCGAGAGTACATTTCCCTCCACTGCGTACAGCAGCCTTATAGAGTCTGCGACTCTGCGTGGTCGGTCAATCCGCACGAGGCAGGCATATGACGTTGCATTTCTCGAGCTAGATTGGCCGGTAGCCGCGCAAGGCTGATACGTCGGCTTTGTCCCGCAAGGCTTCTGAAAACGGTGGCACGTACCACGGCAAGGCCGACTTAGAGAGAACTCTGACTCTTGCCGCTTTTGATTCCTCTCACCTGCCGCTGCAGCTAAATCCAGTTACACGAGCCACTCACCTCAGCAGTGGAGATCCTGCATTCACAATTAGTCTCACATCAAGATCGAAACGACGTGAGACAGGCGCAAACCACCAATCGCAGACCCAGAAGAGAGTCACAGAGGCTCTCCGCCGCCCGCCACCCGACCCGAGAACATGATGGGTGCTCCACCCACCTATGGAAATTCTTCTTCTTCAAGGCAGGGCCCTTCTTCATTAACGACCGCGCCGCCGCCACCGACCGCGTCCGCCGCTCCCACTACGCAGCCTAATCAATCCGCGCACCTCTTGCCGAGTCAAGAACACGGAGACGCGCTCACCGAGTCGGCCATGCCGACGAACCATCCTCAGACCGGTCACGCTCCTCCTGGGTCCCAGGTTGCATGCACGCAACGGCCTTCCGAGACTGCTTCCCTAAGACAAGACTGCAGGCTGGTTGCAGAAGCTGTGGGGAGGGCGCAGATGGCAGTCCTGATGCGAGATATGCAAGGAGTGGAACTATAGTCGCCACCGGATGGGATGTTCTTATATCACTAATTGGCGGACGTTCGCATCCATTACCGATCCCCCACGGAGCAATAATATATCCGTATCAGCATACTTGTCGCAAGGACCGATCCGCTCTTTCCCTCGATTTATTGCCTCAGATGAGAGCATTTTCAGCGCATATGAGAGCATAAAGGCTGTTGTATGTCCGTGCTGTGGGAACAAGAGATATCTGTTGCTGCCGGCAATCCTGCGTTCTGCTCTGCAATACCCCTACGGCAGCTACGTGGTTTCGGCGTTTCCAAGTCTCTGCATGTTCTCGGAAGTCTTCTGTCTCTGCTCAGATCAGGCTCGAGATGCCTGAACTTGGAGGAAGAATCTAGTCGAGCAGCGTGCCAGCAATATCTGAACCGGCTTACTGTAGTCTGTTTATGCGTTTTTCTGCTTCTTAATGTCCGAGCAACAAGAGCACGAGGCAACGTGCTGATCACGGCTTGTTGCGGTTCAGAGTTCAGCAAGACGCATATCACGCTCGGACAAGAGGTGTACCGTAGCGCCGAGCATGCAGCAAGCCCATAGTTAGATATGTGTTTCGAGCTACTTCCAAGCAAGCCTACAGTCTTATCAGCCAGAAGCTCTTCTAGGTCTGACAGCGCATGGAGATCGCTGTATTATATTATACGTCTATGATGTTAGCCCGCTGCAAGCATCTAGTCATCTCATCTCTCCATCAGAACAGGTCGGTCACGGCGCCTTGACTGGCATCACTGACAAGATGCACGTATTTGGCCAGTGTTCCTCTGGTCACGGCCGGCTTCGGCGGGACCCACTGGGCCAGCCTGCTCCGCAACTCTTCGTCGCTGACATCGGCGTTCAGAGTTCGACGCTCGGCGTCAATGGTGATGACATCGCCGTCTCTGACTACGGCTATGGGCCCGCCAACCGCCGCCTCGGGGACGACATGACCGACTATGAAGCCGTGGCTCGCACCAGAGTAGCGGCCGTCGGTGATGAGGGCCACGTTGGTGAGCTTCGCGCCCATCAGAGCCGCCGACGCCTTGAGCTGTTCCGGCATTCCCGGCCCGCCTTTTGGTCCCTCGTATCTCACCACCAGAACCAGGTTTTCACCCCGAGGTATCTGCCCCTGGTTGAGAGCCATGTCAAGGTGGGTCTCCTTGTCAAAGACACGAGCTTTACCGGTGAACTTCAGACCCTCCTTGCCCGTAATCTTGGCCACCGCTCCGCCGGGTGCTATATTCCCTCTGAGGATTTCGATGTGGCCCGTGGCCTTGATGGGAGCGTCGAGAGATCTGATAATCTCCTGGCCCTGCGGGAGTGAAGGGGACGATTCGATGTTCTGGGCAAGGGTCTTTCCGGTGACCGTGGGGATGTCGCCGTCGAGAAGACCACCGGCTACAAGCAGTTTCATCACGGACGGCACGCCACCAATCTCGTATAGGTCAGCCATGTAGTACTTTCCGCTCGGTGCAAGGTTGGCGATGAACGGCGTCTTGTTTGACACCCGCTGAAAGTCGTCCAGAGCCAGCTCCACTCCGGCCGTCTTGGCCATGGCGAGGAAGTGCAGGACGCCGTTTGTGGAGCCTCCGAGTGCCATCATCATGACCATGGCGTTCTCAAAGGAACGACGGGTGAGCAGGTCGCGAGGGCGTATGTTCTTCTCCATGCACAGCCGAATCGCCTCGGCGACCTTGGAGCACTCGCGCATCTTTGCTGGTGAGGTAGCCGGGGTGCTGCTCGAGCCCGGAAGCGTGAGACCCATCGCCTCGATGGCCGTTGCCAGCGTGTTTGCAGTGTACATACCACCACACGCACCCGCCCCAGGACATGCGTGCTGCTCGATGTCTGACATGATCTCATCCTTTGTGAGCGAGCTGTCGTCCGGACTTGACAGGGCGTCGTATAGGTAGGCACCGTGGGCTTCGTAACACGTGCTGATGTTGATGGGTTTGCGAAGGAGTTTGCTGTATCCCGGCTGGATGGTGCCGCCGTATATCATTATGGACGGTCGGTTGTGCCTCGCGAAAGCCATGACGCAGCCGGGCATGTTCTTGTCACAGCCGGGGATGGCTACGCAGGCGTCGTGGTGCTGTGCGCAGGTGACCGTCTCGATGCTGTCCGCAATGATCTCCCGACTCTGCAAGGAGAACCTCATCCCTAAGACTCACACCGTTACCTTCGAACCTGGACGGTCTCCGGACGAAAACTTCTAACCTTCGCCACCCATGGTGATGGCGTCGGATACACCTATGGTGTTGTATTGCCAGGCCAGCATTCCTTGCTTTTGCACAGTCTCCTTGACCGTTCTTCCAAGCTCAAGCACTGCGCCCACCGGTCAGTCACATACGTCCGTTGCTTGTGCATCTGAGACGCAGGCTCGCCACCCTCCCAATGACGATCCACATGAGGTCAGGAGGTGTGATTCGGACCTGGGAGCACTCACGATGCATGCTGTGAACTGCAGTCAGACGTCGGCATGCAAAGAGAACAAGAAGCAGAACCCAAATGATCTCGTAATGGCAGAGGTCTCGTACTTGCAGGGATTACCCTCCCACCAGACCGTGGCCACGCCGACATGAGGAAATTGCTTCATGGCCTCTCTGCTGGGCACTCCAGCAGCGTAGAGCATTGCCTGTTGCAGGAAGCGGCCGTCAGCTGGGAACGTGACAATGAAGATGAACTGAGTGTGTATGTACATACCTGCGCTCCGGGAAAGTCATGGCCCTGTGTGATGGTACTAGAATATCGATTGAGGGCAGGCTTGCCATCTCGCACGGCGTCAAGGGGAAGATGAGGAAAGTCGAGATATCTCGGCTCTTCGGGCAGTCTCTCCTTGACCAGGTTTCGGACGTCCATTATTGCGGCGAGCGAGCGGCGAAAGCACACGACATGAGGCTCAAGGCCTCCTTAACAGCGTGAGAGACGTGAGGCTCTAGCGCGAACAAGTCGAAGCGCAAGTTAGGCCGCTTACCCGGGACTTGTCACACAAGGAAAGTGAAAGCGGTCAGGAAGCTGGCTACAGCACGCATGTAATAAGTAGACTGTGTGCGTCCGGAGTTGCGTCGGAGCCCTGGAGGGTTTACGCAGTATCAGCCCTTCAGATGTTGGAAACCCAAAGCCGGAAGCCACGCAGCGGGGAGGCGGACACGAAAAGCGGAGTTTTGCCAGCCATCAGCTGAGCGCGCTCCTCCAGGGCCATCATCATCCAGTCCCTGCTCTCACAGGAGAGATACCCGACAACCTGAACAAGAGCCTCACAGCTGTCAGGTGTACTTGGTTACACTCGGCAGATGAAATAGCAGGTTCAATGTTGGTTGCTGTTTGTGCTGGGCATCAACGCCTCCAAGCTTACCGGGTTCCAGACTCCAGCCCTGGGCAGGGTGGGGCACTGGCACTGCCTGCAGCCACTGGCGCACACGTTTCTGTACCGTTGGAACCCCCGCGCTTCTGACATTTACAGATCGTGTCGTCTACTGGTATTTCAACATTGACCATACCTACTGACAACTACCTATAGGTATGTAGAGACCGGTCCTGCCAAGTTCTTGAGGGCCGATCACGACTTTCTGTAAAGAGGGCTCCTTGATAGGCACTTGTGCTCGGTGAAGCTTTGAACGATATATTGATGGCACGTCTGTACCACTATGGATACGAGAAGGATTCCAACGTCGATGCATTACTGCCAGCCACTCGACCTTGAAATAGGCATGCACCATCCCGTCTAGCGTCTAACCGAACCTCAGAGTGTCCTCTATCTACCTATGTACCGTTCCACTCTCACTACATAGTACCTAGGATACCCGCCAGCAAGGAGAGTAATTGTAAGCCACAT
>QQTW01000943.1_pt1 | contig 19645 bp, 18 predicted proteins | sample 1904831 | NCBI WGS metagenome assembly QQTW01 (sample SAMN09435610, study PRJNA476489) | Subsurface metagenome, whole genome shotgun sequencing project. | reverse complement strand
GCGAGTGCAGGACCATCTCCAGCGGGTAATCTTGTAAGGCGACATCGCCCGCCAAGCACACCAAGAGCCTGATCTTCCGCAAGACGGAGCAGGCGTGTAGAGACCCAAGCGCCAGATGAATTGTATCCAAAAGATTGCGCGTGGCAAAGGCATAAAGGGAGGGAGTCCAGAGCTGGGATACTTGACGACCGGTGCGATTGCAGAGGTATTCGATCTCCGCGAGGATGTATTTTGCCCGAAAGGAAGGCTGTTGGTTCGCCGGAGAATCGGCGTCTGAGGAGCTGTACCTCTTGATACGCTTGAGAGTTGCCGCAGCATGACTATAGCCGGAATGCTTCGCAAAGGCCCGCTCAATCAACTGCTCTTCGTCCAGACAACGGAAGAACAGGACGAGAATCTGCGGCATATGACGGCTGATGGCAGCAAGAAAGGTCTCTTTTCCCAATCTCTTGCGAATTCTGGCTTCGCCACTGGTCTGTTGCGGTGAATCGTCGATAGGCGGAAGACTGATATCGCGTGCGATGCTGTACGCAACCACCTTATCGAACGAACGGAGGATGACCTCGTTCTCAGTCACACCTAACGCGTCTGCCAAGACTGCCACTTGGTCGTCGTTACCTCGCATGATGAGTTGAGCAGCTGCTTCTGCTTGGATGTCGGAGTAAAATTGCTCCCGAGTAGTATAGCCGAAGATGGTGAAAGGAATGGACGAGAGGAGCTGCGTTTCGAACCAGGTGTACAGGATTTGTGGGAGGAACAGCTTGAGTAAATTTCGTGGGCTACTCAAGCCCAAAGCCGTCGTAACTGTTGTGAGACAGCGGGATGCATGTCCCGACATCTCTGGTACCAGACCAGGAATCTCGAAGATATGGTAGACGCTGCGCCGTAGGACCGTATACCAGGAGGATGCGAGACGAGCGAGCACCAGCAGACGGATCGCCATTCCTGGCTTCCAGTCGGCATCTTTTGGTAGAGTCAAAAAGACTTCATCGAAGATCGTCTCGTGCTGCCTCAACTCGAATAGCCCGAAGATGTCTGACACATACGCTGAGATGTAAAATTTGACCGAAACATCTCCCGCTTGAAAGATTTTGAAGAGGCTTGATTGTACCGGCGGGAGCGAATGTCGTTGACCATAGTCTGGGTCGACCTGAAGTAATTGCCGCAACAGCTCAGCCGTAGCCATGCGCGTTTGCTGGGAGGCAATCTCCTTCTCCGAGACGATATTGATGAGCCATCGATACAGCTGCGAGCTGGTTTCTGCGAGCTCATCCTCGATATGCGTCGACCAGATCTGGACCAAGCCAGTCAAGACATCGAGACAAATCCCAAAGGAGATCTCGCAACTGTCGTACTCGTATTGTCCGAGCAATCGCTCCGCGAGGTGCGATAAAAGAGCATTGGCGTCGTCTCGACTGAAGTCGGTATCGAAAGACGTCCATCGTCTGATAAAGTCTCGACAGGCAAGCAGCTCATGTTCTGGTAACGAGGACAGATATTCGAGACAGGAAGCATTGACCGAGGCAATGCCGTCGGAATTCCGTAGTTGCTGAGCTTGCAGTGATGCCAGTTGCAGTTGTGCAGCAGCGTTGTACCGAAAAGAGACCAAACTAGCATTGGCTGCTAGTTCGCTACGTGGAACGCTCATCTCGGCCGTCCCGTTCTGCTGCCGGCTTTTCTGCGTGCCAAAGTCGACATCCATCTCCATTGGGTCCGGTGAATCCCTCGCGGATGGATCTTGCATCAGCTCATGTCGGGATCGAATTGCCTCTGCAAGGCGAACAAGCAGGCTATCCAGTCCGGATGTTCTGATAGAGGTCCTTGCGGCATGGGTGTCCGGAACGAATGGATTGATGTCTTCGAGTACCACATCAACCTGATCCTGCGGACACAACTCCCGGGAGAGGAACGACGCCAGGGCATCCGCGAGGGCCTCCGTTGCCGTTTGCAGTCGGACCAGACGGTTTGCTCGCGATTGGTACTGACGGTTGAGAACTGCGCCGATCACGCAGAGCGAGAGCAGAGTACGGACTAGATCCGCGTCGATGAACTGGTGCCGCTCGGCGACTTGTAATTTCCAGCTCTCCAAGGCCACTTCAAACTCTGCGGCGCAAAAGTCAATGACCTGTCCCTCGAGCTGGGCATAACGACCGGTTTGTGGGGCTTCCGATTCGATGTTGATTATTCGCTCGAGGGTCTCGTTGATGGGGTCGGCGGCCATCTCGGGAAGGAGAAGAAGATAGCTGAGAAGCTTCTTGGATTTGTGTACGCGTTCCCAGGCTTGTGCCACCGCACCCATCGACACGGCGGGCCTCTCTTTCGCAGGCATCTGACTATGTCCAGTGCAGGCGAGAATGACGCTGAGAACCGAGTCTGGCCGTGCGTGGAGCGCATGCCGGCTCACATAGATCCGATCGTTCAACTTGGCTACCTCGCGTCAGCTTTGACTCTACTACTCAGTCACTTCAAGGGCTTACCAGGACTCCATTTTGAAAACAGCCAGTGCAAGATCCGCTCCGAGGTGGCGAAACATGCACCCGGATTCTCGAGGGTCCTGACGTGCAGCAGGATCCTCCAGAACGGCAGCGCCGAGTCCGTCAGGGCCGCGGGACCGTTCACCTCCGTCGAGGCGATTAGACTGTTGACGCTCTCGGTAATCGAGCTGAAAGGGACCAGACGAAAGGAGAGAATAGCGTCCATGAGATGACAGGCAGCCCGGGATGTCAGGCTCGCCGTCGCTGCGCGTGCCGCCGCGTGCCACACCTTGGTCCACTCAGGCAGCAAGTCGGTGTCGGCGGCTGAAGCTTGAAAGGTGCAACTACGAAACAGCTTAGCCAATCCTTTACGAATTCCGCTCCGAGCGTTCCCAGCAGGGCGTCACCTGAGAACATACCACGCCAAATCGACCAGCGCCCAGGAGACGACGGCGTCGTCCTTGCTGGATAAAAGGTCGGCCAACAGGTCGATCACCGGACCGAGTTCGGCAGCATTCAAGATACGGTCCTTCAAGACGAACATGAGGACGTGCAGCGCCCCCAGCTGACCGGCCGGTTCGGCCATTCGAACATCGACGAGCAAGGCGTCATAGTAGGTTTCCACTCGACGTCGTTTGCTTGGGCCATCGTCCCCATTGCTCCTCTCCTGCTCTTTCTGCTGTGCCGTACACCGATCCAGGATGGAAATCATGGTCGCAAGGAGTTGTGGGATCGTCCAGGCTTGTTCGACGCGTGACGTCCTCGTTCGAAGCTGAACACCGCACGCCTGCAGAGGGCTGTCGATGTGGGCTACCCATCGAGGCGACGCCAGATTCAGATCTTCGAGGCGTAGTAGCTCTCGTTCGGGGCGTCTCTGGTAGTCCGTCTGCATCATCCCCAGGATTGCTTCGATACTGATCCTGGCCGTGCCGAACTCGTCTTTCCGCGCCATCTCCTCCCAAAAAGCCAGGCTCTGGATGAACGTGACCAGCACCTCGTCTTTCAACGTTGGGGACCTGTCCGTCCACCACGACCGCAGTATCGGAAGGACCTCCCTCGTCATCTCTCCCGCAAGCGATGTATCATTGACCGACACCACCCTGAAGACGGTATTGAAAATGCCAAGCGCCGGTTGCCGAATCGTAGTCATCGTTGGCTGCATCTTGACCAACGAGAGCATACTGGTCATGATCGCATCCGCCCGGTCCAAGATCGGGGCATGAGGAGTTGAGACCAAACGCTCCAACGGTACCAGCACATCAAGGATCATGTTTTTGGTGACCTCAATTGGCACCGGTCGAGTGGTGGAGGATCCATGCTGTTTCCTCTGCCGTGCGTTCCCCCCACCACGCCCGTTGCTCTGGACAGCTTCGAACGACCAATTGGCCGAGGACTCGAGACCAGACACGCCCGACTCGGCAATCTGCTCCGTGACTTGATTGTAGAAATCGACCAGCGCCAGCCAAGTCTCCGGGACGAGATGTTCCGTATGGGGTGCGTACTCGAGGACGGTCCGCAACGACTTGCGATACTCCACGCTGAACGGCTCGCCGAGGCTGCTTCGGGTGACCGGCAAGGTGTCGATGATGAGGTGCACCAACGCCTCCACCGTTTTTTTCCTGAGCTGTCGCACCCGCAGATCGACCGCGACACGCAGCACGTCGGCGCAGAGGGCCAGTCGTGACGATGCATTCCGCTTCTGCGATGCCGTCTCCTTGGCATAGGATGTCTTCTCCGCTTGCACCACCGGCTCAAGGTTCTTGATGATCTCGTGACATTGCTTCCCGCTGAAAGGGCCGCTGATATATCGGTAAGCATGCGAGCATGTTGGGCTCGCCGAGGGAACTTACTGCTCGGCACCTTTCTGGATTTGGGCGAGAATGTCCTTGACGGCTGCTTGATGTCAACTAACATCTCTGGCACGCGTGTTGAGTTCTTTCATACCGTTCAAGCCCTGGATCCGTTCCGTCAGCGTCCCCGCCTTGATCGACTCTGCCACTTATCAGCCCATCGAGTCCTGTCTCCAACTTGGTCGCGGCCTACCAATGGCCTTTTCGAGAGCCGTTTTCTCCGTTTTCTCCATTGCGAGCAGATGTTCCAATGCGCGACAGGGAAGTAGTGACTAGTGAGGTGGATACAGTCTGCATGACGTTGCATGTTAGTAGAGCCCACAGGGCTGAACGAGCAGTCACATCATGTTGCTGTTTGGGGAACTCCGACATTCTCGAGACGGGAGCTTGTTACGCAACGCAGTCTGTTTGCTATATATTTTGACAAATGTTAAAGTTGCTCTTCAATTGCCGCTCGTCCTGGTGGGGTGAGTGGTCAAATCGTAATCCGTGCTGGTGTATCGGTAACATAGGTCGCTTTCATTGGATTTCACCATCCAATTCTACCGACCCGCGCGGGGTTCGACTCCCCGGCACGGAAAATTTTTTTTTGGGGGTTTTGTTTCTCTGGTGGGCAGTCACTCTACATCGTGCGTTTTGATTCAACTCAAAGCAGCCCTGACGAGCAACCATAAACAAGCACGTTCGTGCAGTCGAAGAGACGAGATGAACAGTTCTCACCCATAAGCATACACGGATTAACCCGTGCAGTAACACCTGGTATGAACGAGACGTAGCTGGACCTGGGAGGGTCCTCTAGTACTTCCCAGCTGCTGCTGGATCTTCCGGTGCATTGAGAGTGCCTGACACGCAGCTCAGCTTTCATTGCATCTCACTATCATCCACCTTCCAAGTTCTTCTGCTTCGTGATACTAGTTGATAGTATCCTCGTCTCGTATCATTCACCATGGCGGCCCTGTCACGAGCATATGCATTCAAAGACCTATACATCGATCTGCTGGACCTGACGAGTGGACCGAAGGGGACGAGCCCCAACGATGTGGACAGGGTGCTCGAGCAGGTGAATGCATGGAAAGACGATTTTGCCAATTTACTCGATAAGCCGCCGAAAAGCGAACAGAGTCGTCGCAGCGTGTTGTCAGGTACCGCATCTGGTCATGTGAGCAGGTATGTGTGAGGGGCCGCTAACGACATTCACGGTTCAGGCACGGTCAAGATCGATGACGAGGAATATGGTCTCAATGAGGAGTTCCAGCAAACCACCATTCAGCTGGCCGATAATCTGGGGATCGATGAGTTGGAAGCTGTCCGGTTGCTGCTGTCATCGGAAGGAGATGCGGAGCTCTTGGGCCGATCACCGCTGAGCACGGCGCATTTCAATTTTCATTCGCGACGAAAAGAGTTGCTGGGCTGTTTGCGACTGATCTTCAAATTCGCCGTCGAGGAGGAGGGCAATGAAGAAGTCCGCCACAAGTTTCAAGATGCGGCGCGCGCAGTTGTGCAATCAGGCAGCCGGCAGGGCCCCAGCGGTCCAAGCTACATGCGGAGATGTCTCCTGGCCATGGACGATATCAAGACGTGGGTGCAGCAGCTGGATGGCAAGGTACAGAATGCGTCCATCATCGGCGTCACGCTCCCGCCGGATACGACGGAGATCCTCAACTATCAAAAGACGAGCTTGCTACAGCAGTGCGAGGATCTCGGCGCAATTGCATTGTACCTGGTCAAACTCGGCCACGCCGATATCACCGACTTCGAGATGCTGGTGGATATGGCGATGAAGACCGACAAGTACGAAAACACCTTGGTCTACTATCTGCCGTGCTTTCTGGCCTGCATCTCCAAGTTTGCTTCTCCCGAAGGACGTCAGTCCTTCACCCGAGTCCAATCCCTTCACGACCGAATTACGGATCCAGCCCGTGCGGACGACTGGTCGTTACGCTTCCTGCGTGCCGCGGTCATCGTGTGGTGGATCAGCGAATACAACGGCTGGTTTGCAGAGCCCCACGAGCAGGTGCTCGCCGCCCGCGTGGACGTCGATCGCCAGAATGAACTCCAGGCGCAGATGCTGTTCGACGCGCTGGGCGACGGCGCCTTTGACTTTACGCTGTCGCTCGCCGCCGATGTCAAGGCCACCGAGACGTCCGACACGCTGCGAGCATCACTGCGACACTGGCTGCAACGAAAGGCACCCTCGATCGTGTCCAACCCGGTCCCCTTCTCGCAGCACTTCCAGCTCCTGCTGATGGAACAGTTGGAGGCGCACGTCGATGCGCTCATCACTAACATGCCGAGCAATCTGCGGCGTCTCCGGGTGGACCAGGACGAACGCCGGCTGCGCCTGCTCGGGGTCGACCCGGATCAGCAGGATCTGGACCTGGAGAAGCTGCTGATGATCATGGCCTACGTCTTCGAGGACCGTCCCGAGGCCGTGAAGAGCTTCTGGATCGACCCGGATTCCAACTGGTCCGGCTTCCTGCAGTGGTCCTCGAAGCGCCTGTCCACCCCGCGAGCTTGCGCCGTCTGCGAGATGCTCGTCTCGTTGTCGACGGGGGAGGAAAACGCAACGTCGGCGCATCAATTTTTGCTGGAAGAGAATCCGGCCTCGGGGACCAAGACACGCAAATCCGTCTCGCTCAGCTGGGCGCAGATGTTGGCCGAGCTGGAATACACGGCCAAAGAACTCGGAGGGCCGGCGTTGGACCCTCGCAAGCTCGCCCATCGCGCCAGTCGACGATCCTTGGAAGAGGTCCACGAACCCGAAACGTACAACATGCTGGAGAGCTACCTTCGTCTGACCGCGGCGGTATGCGGGCAAAGCACAACCGCCCGAGATTGGCTGTTGACGCAGACGGCTCATCCGTTGTTGGACGTCCTCTTCCTGGTCTGCGGCAACCCCGTCCCGAGTCGAATGCGAGCCTGCGCGTTCGACGTCATGGCGGCGACGCTTATCGACAAGACCCTAGACCAGCGCAATACCATGTGGGCCGCGCTTGACTCGTGGGTCTACGTCGGGCTGGCGGCCTCGACCGATCGACCCAAGGTGTCTAACGCGGGCTTGCTCCCCGCCTGGAGCGCTGATGCCGTCTTCGAACGGATCACCGCGGGGTTCGAGGAGATGATGGCCTTTGTCACCCTGCTCGTGTCGTTGATGACACCCTGTCGGGAGAGTGGTCCGCTCAACGATGCGTTGCCCTTTCCCGAATCGCTGGGGGCGGCGTATCGCATGCCGAGCATAGAATCGTACGTCGATTTCGTCTTGGGTCAGATCTTTCGCCGAAGGAGCACGGAGCTCCATGATCCGGTGCGGCAGCGTTCGTTGCGGTTGCGCTGCCTCGATTTTGTCGTCACCTGCCTCTCGACCTTCAACGAGGACCTCGTCGTCTTTGGCTGGGGCAAGAATGTTGTGGTCGATCCGGCGATTCAATCCACCTCCATGGAGGTCTACGTCCGTCTCCATCCGTTCGCCCGCGTCATGGGATGGCTGTTCGACGACCAGGTCCTGCGAGTGCTCTTCGAGACCGCTCGTCAGGACGTGGAAGAGGTGGCGCGTAACCCGGCCGAGTCGGTGTTGGTGCAATGCGTGCAACGAACCGTCGAGGTGATGATCCTGATGTACGATCTCCAAGGGACCTATCACGACATCATCCGGCCCGCCCTGGATGCCAGCGCGGTCCGCTCCGTCGCCCTCACCAGCTCCAGCTGGGCCTCGCTCGAGGATGTGGTCCTACAAGATCTGTACTCCATCGTGAGTCTGGGGCTGTACGCGACCACCGAGCACACTGGCTTGGTGCTGGCGTCGTTGAATCTTCTCGAGAAGCTGGCCACGTCGCCCAAGCTCAACACCCCCCACACCTTCAGCATGGATCGAGGTTCGAGTCGAAACAAGATCGTCGCCGTCTACGAGCAGAACCAGGAGGCCGAACGGGTGGCGGGCTCCATGAGGTTTCAAATGCTCCCTGACACGCAAGAACAGAAGAGGGGAGCCGATGCGCCGGCGTACGCCATCAAGCTGGGCATCCTTCGATTTCTCAAAAACTGCCTCGAAGCGGTTCCCAACCGTCCGAACCTGGCCCACTTACTTCTTGGCTTCTCCTGCGGCGACAGCTCGATCGAGATTGGGGACGACAGCGACCTGGCTCACGGCAGCTCTCTCTTCCACTCCATCACCACCATCCTATCGACCTACCCCGACATCGCCTTTGGCACGGTGCAGGGCTGGTTGCTGGGGATCAAACAGTTGACTTTCGACATTCTTCATGTACTCTGGTCGTCCCCATTGTCGTCAACCTACACGCTGACGGAGTTGCGTTCCCACAACTTTCTCATCGAGCAGCTCACCCGAGTAGTCATCATCAACAGCGGGACCCCCTTCGATGGACGAACGGTGATGGACCCCGAATTTCTCCTCAGCAGCTCCGCCGAATGTTGTGACATGTTTCTACATCAGCGTGCCTTGCTGCTGGAGTACGTGGCCATGGAGATCCGAGTTCTGGCCGGCGAACGGGTGCCGACGCTCAAGACGCGGGCCATCTCCGCCGTGCTCGGGGCGGCCCTGGGTGATGACGGCGGGCAGCTGATGGGCCCGTCCATCATCGATCTCTTCGACTTCGCCGAGATGGAGCTCGAGCCGGAGATGGACCCGCCAGCGCTCGGCATCTTCGCCCATCTCAACTTCGAGCAGTGGCTGCAGGTGGTGCCGCGGGGCTTCAGCGTCTACGACCTGGGACGCATGGAGCAGCTGTTGACGCTGCGGCTGCAGGAGGAGGACCGCAAGGGCAACGTGCCGGAGCCGGAGCAGCAGCGGATGCGGGACGATGCCATCCAGATCATGCAGTACGCGCAGCGCACCAACAACCGCATCGCGCTGGTCCACACACGACTGGCGCTGTTTCAAGCCTGGACGCAAGTCGTCATCCTCGTTCTCGAGGATGGCGATCTGGATCCGGCATCCCAGGAAGGATTCATCCTACAGGTCCTGCAGCTGATCCTACCCAAGCTGGAACGGTACTCCCGACATCACCCGTCCGAGGCGCTTGCACTCGCGCGGCTCGCCAAGACGTTACTGCTTCATATCGATTTCTCCTCTCCCTCATTCCGCGGTGGGCCGTCGAACGACGTGGCCGCCGACCGGCTACATCAGCTCTTCCTGGTGAGCCTGCGCGGCATCCACACCCCCACGGCTACGAGTCAGCTCCGGGAGCTCTTCTACGTCATCTGCCATCGGTACTGCACGGGATTCTGCGAGCACTGGTCCGGCACGGGCACCATCACCTGGCACGGGACGCGGGCCATCAAGGCGGCAGGCGAAGCGTTGATGGACACCGTCAGCGAGGATGCCTTCGCCGGGGATGGGCTCTGCCGCATGTCTGCACTGCTGTTTCTCGATGGACTCACGTTGTCGTCTCAGAAGGAGGGCTCTACCTATGTCGTGGATGCGTTGAACCGGATCAACTTCTTGGCTCTTCTTCTGGACTCGATCCGGTTGATGCCCACTGAGCTCACCGAGACGGCCCCTCCAGGTATGTACCCTTTATATCCTATATATCCGTTCACTCACTCCAATTTCTAATGACTGACTAGAGGTGCCGCTACTGCTCGCGCTGTACGATGCTCAGCTGTCACTGCTGCTACGCATCGCCCAAACTCGCGTGGGCGCCACACGCCTCTTCGATGCCGGTCTCTTCCGCAGCGTGCGTGCCTCCGGTCTCTTCTCCGTTGATCCTGATCTTGGCTTCGGTAAGTCTCTAGTCTTCCGTGCATCACCACCATCGTCATCATCCCTTTCTGACACTTAACCGGGGCAGAGGTCGACAATCCCAACGCCCTGCAGAATTATTATCGACTGATCCTCGCCATGCTTCGCATCATCGTGGCCGTGGTTATGAGTTGCGGGCCACATAATCAACGCACCCTCCAGGCCGCCCGTGAGTTTCTGTTTGAGAACCGGTCATCGATGGTCACGATCTTCAAACGACATGCCAAGATTGGCACATTCACGACGGGCGACTCTCATCAGTTGGCCGAAGTGGCTCGGCATTTTATGCTGCTGGTCACCGCCACCGACTTTCTGAGCGTAGGTTTACCTTGATGCAGCTCATGACACCCGCTGACCGAGCTGATTGCCCACAGTTCGAGGAGGATGTCGTCCGGGAACGGTCTGCACCCGTCGACTTCACCTGATTTCGTTCTAGCATCTTCCGTGTCTGGATCTGGTCGTGGACATTTGGTTTGGAGGTCGTGAGCTTCAGCGCCGAGCTTGAGTTTACCTGGATCACATGCATAGTATCTAGAAATCACAGATTCGTCATCGATGACTAGGGCTTGTTTTCGTCGCCCACGCACGTCCCCTATGAGCCTCTGTCGCCCTACTGTAGTTGATGCTCATGCCAACCACAACAACCACTGGCTCCTCTTGATCTCCACAATCGTTCTTCAACCTTCATCACCTTCCACACCTCAGTCTTCATCACATCACCGTCTGCTTCTCGTAGTCGAAGCTCCCTTTGGTGCTACTCTCCCGCTGGTTCTCTACAAGCTCTATCAGTATAATTTGTTATCGGTCGAGCTTTATCGTCCCCCGCAATCGCCCCGCAGCTCTCGAGCCGAGGATCGACGCAGAGCCGCAATTGTTACTTTTGACCAGCTACAGCGTCGACGACCACTGCTCCACGGACTTCTGCTAGCTAACAGCGAATTGCTACTCAGTGCCCAGTAGAGCTATTTCTCGAATAGCTCCAATAACTTCATCTGCCAGATTCACGACAAATTGCACCGAATCACTCCTTCGGACTCATCGCTCATGCTGGGCATAAATCGTCTCGGATCCCTGGCTGCGCATCCCCGTCGATGACGCCGTCGCAGCAACCGTCCTCCGAGCTCCACGGCCGCGATACGCATCGTTCGAGGCCGCCAGGAACCAAGCGGAAGCTCACCCGTCCACCGGCGGCACCGGCGGAGAGCTCCAACCCATCGCACAACCCTCGCCAGAGCTCCATCTCAGATCTATTCACGTCCACCCAGGCCAGAACCGCTCCGGATAAATCCCCCGATCCGCCCAAGAAACGGCAAAAGGCCGCCCAGTCATCCGTCAACATGGCGATGCCGCGTGCTCGACCGGACGTCAACACCAGTCAACGCCAGCCACGCTCACCGGAGACACCCGATTCAAGTCGGAGCGTTGTGGACTTGACCGGTGCCATGACTCCCACCCCGCCACGGCGGCCGGCCAACCGACCCGCCGGAAGAGTCAAGGGACGTTCGATCAATGCGCAACCCTTTGCGGGAGCCAAGAAGCTGGTCATCAAGAACCTGCGACAGACGCCGCGCTCGAGTCCCGAGGAGCTGTTGAGCCGTACCTGGTCGCAGTTGGACACGGCGCTGACGGCCATCTTTGAGGGTCGCAAGATCTCGGGGTCGCTGGAGGAGCTCTACCGAGGTGTGGAGAACATCTGTCGGCACCAGGGAGGAGCGAAGCTGTTCGAGCGACTGCAGGCACGATGCTGCGAACACGTCGTGGGGTCCATTCAGACCCAGCTGTCACACCTGGCCGCAGCCGCCCGGAATGACGTCGAGGTGCTGTCGGCGGTACAGGCAGCATGGACGCAATGGAAAGAACAAGTGGTATGAACATAGAGATGTGTGGAGGGGTAACGCAAGCTAACGTGGTACACAGCTCATGATGCGCTCGATTTTCTACTACATGGACCGGTCGTACTTGCTACTGTCAAATGCTCACCCGACCATCGAGGAGATGGGCACGACCCTGTTTCGCGAGCGGGTCTTCCGCCATAAGGACCTCCGACCACGGGTGCTGCAAGCCGTGTGCGAGCTCATGAACAGCGAACGAGACGGGGTGCATGATGCCGGCAACCGAGCGGTGCTCAAGGACTCCATCAAGATGTCACACGAACTGCTGGTGTACGAAACTGATTTGGAGCCTGAGCTGCACCAGCAATCGTCCATCTACTTTCACTACCGCGGAGAGAGGGAGACAGCGAAGGGTGATTTGGCCGGCTACATCCTGCTGTGTGGACGGTTGATGGACGAGGAGATCGCACGATGCGACGAATTCGGACTCGACCATGCCACGCGGCGGGAGTTCATCACGATTCTGGAGGATACGTTGGTGTCGTACCAGGACAAGTTCCTCGTGCAGCCGGCGGAGATCCATAGGATTCTCGACGCGGGTGCCATGGCCCCGCTGCAGACGCTGTACCGACTGCTGCAGAGCACGGAGCGGGTGGGGTCGCTCGAGGAACCATGGAGCACCTACATCAAGTCGGCCGGGTCTGCGATCATCGACGATGAGACCCGTGAGGGCGACATGGTGCTGCGGCTGTTGGATCTGAAGACGAAGCTTGACCGGATCTGGCAGAAGGCGTTCCGCAAGAACGACCGGTTCGGATATCTCTTGCGCGAAGCGTTTGCCACCTTCATCAACGAGCGACGAGGCCGCGGATCATCGGGGAAAGCGAAGCAGGCGAAACCGGGCGAGATGATTGCAAAGTACCTCGATTACCTGCTGCGGGGAGGGGTCAAGGCGATTCCGTCTCGACAGAGCACCGATGGAGCCGCGTCGAAGATTATTGATGATGACGACGATGATCCGGATGCGAGGAAGATGGACGAAGAGGCGGAGCTCATCCAACAGCTCGACCGCGTGCTGGAACTGTTTCGCTTCATCGAGGGAAAAGATGTGTTTGAGGCGTTCTACAAGAAGGATCTCGCTCGTCGACTGCTGATGGCCCGCAGCGCCAGTGCGGACGCCGAACGGATCATGTTGACCAAGCTGAAGAATGGTGAGTGGTATGTTGTTCAACGGAAGAGATCAACGCTGACAATGCATGCAGAATGCGGCGCGGCGTTCACCCATAATCTGGAGCAGATGTTCAAGGACATTGATCTGTCTCGTGAGGAACTCGTCTCGTACAAGCAGCAGCATGAAGAGCGAGGACAATCGAAACAACTCGATCTGAGCGTCAACGTGTTGTCCTCGGCGGCCTGGCCCAACTACAGCGAAGTGCCCGTCACGGTGCCCAAGGCGATCATGAACCACATCATGGACTACGATCGATATTACAAGTCGAAGCATTCCGGCCGCAAGCTCAAATGGAAGCATCAGATCGCACACTGCGTCGTGAAGGCGTATTTCAGGGGTGGAGTGAAGGAATTGGTGGTCAGCTCTTTTCAAGCCATCGTGATGCTCCTGTTCAACGATGTCAACGAAGGAGGGAAGTTGAGTTACAAGCAGATTCAAGCCTCGACTGGATTATGTAAGTCGATGCATCTCCCCAATGCCCCAGCAACGTCATGTACTAGAAACTAATCACAATACGTTGATCTCCAGCGGATCAAGAGCTCGTCCGCACCCTACAAGCACTCGCCTGCGCCCGCTACCGCATCCTGAACAAAGACCCGCGAGGTCGGGATGTGAACGAGACCGACTCATTCTCTGTCAACGCCAACTTCACCGATCCCAAATACCGGATCAAAGTGAACCAGATCCAGCTGAAAGAAACCAAGGAAGAAAATAAGGCGACGCACGAGGATGTCAATCGCGATCGACAATACGAAGCTCAAGCGGCCATCGTGCGCATCATGAAGGGTCGCAAGACCATCACCGCGCCTGAACTCATGGCCGAAACGATCAATTTGACTAAGAGTCGGGGTGCGTTGGACACAGCGGAGATTAAGAAGCAGATTGATAAGTACGCTTCATCTTTCATCTGCTCCAATTACATCTATTTATTCCCTCTTCTACTCTGCCTTTTCGTCGTCATTTCGTGGCAAAGAACTGATAAATGGTTTGATGATCAATAGGTTGATCGAGAAAGATTACCTCGAGCGAGCAACTGACGACGATGGACGGATCGTGTATCATTACCTAGCCTAGTTCATAATGGTTCCCCCCCAACAAGCTTGCAATGACAGAAGACAAGATAGAGAGGTAGATAAGAGGGATGGAAGAGGGTAAATGAATGAATAAATCCTAGAAGTATTCGATGAAAGCGCTCTTTGCTTGAACTGAACGTCTCTATGCCGTTACGTCTGTCATTGAGCCCTTCCACTAGCACAGCACGCGGCGGACAAAATAAATGTTGAACAGCTCAGCGGTAACCGTTTCTTATCTTCATCGTCGTTAGTTACGATTTCAGTATCATGACAACGAAAGGCGGTTTCACCGTATGCACGCGACGAAGGATATCTTCACCAAACACTCCCGACGAAGAAACAATCAATCTACCTTCGTCACATTGATCATGGTGATGTATGTAGCCTACATAACCTCATCAACCTGATGACGGAGATGACTCAACCGTCACAGCTCTGACGACGGTAATTTAGCCAGCCTACCTTTCATCAAATCCTAATGAAAAATGAACCGACTTTCTTAACCATACTGAAAGTGGTGTCAAGGAGTTAGCTTGCATTTTACCAATGGAATGAATACAACGTAGGCGATTACGAACCTTCTTTTGGCTGCTCGGTTACTGTTAAGCTGTTCCAATTAATTTCATTGGCCGCGTGACTACATAGATACAGCAACTGATAACGACGCTGAATGGACTAGCTAAACCAACGAGATCCCCCCCCCCAAAACACTAGTCCTAGTAGGCTCCAGGACGATCCTACAAGGCTTTAAAGAAGGGTACCTCTAGATTGATTGATCATCATAGATCCTCCCCCGAGATCTTCGCATGTCGAAAATACTTCATCCCAATCCACGCCACCACGACCCAAACCCACGCCATGACTGTCGTAAGAATGATGAGAGCCGGATAATATCCGACGATAGGCAACGTCGGATCATCTTCCAGCTCGGGCGGCGCGTAAGGGGTCTCGCCTACGTCCCATGCCCAACTCCATATCCCTAAACATGAACCCATCCCGACCACGAACACGAGCCAGGTGGTTATAAGCATCACCCAGCCCCACCATTCGGTTTCGGTGTAGTCCCATTCGCCATCGTCCAAGGTGCCGGGTGGAGGAGTGACGGCGTGGGGAAGGGTGAGGGAACGGGAGTGGCTGGTGGATAGAGGTGATTTGGACCGTTTGAGGGTGTGCGGTCGATGGAGAGGATGATTGATGGTGGTGGTGGTGGAGGATGAGGGGTGTTTAGTGGTAGTGGGGGGGGACATGAAAGGGAAGTAAGATGTTGATGAAGGGTGAGCAGGGGGTGAGAGAGTATGAAGATCTTTTATAGTATGGGAAGATGAGGGTTGGTAGATTGGACTGCTGGCTGTGGTGCTGTCGTTGTTGTTATCTTCGTCTTCAGTGGTAGAGATCTCGCCAAATGATGATTGAGTATGGGGAAGATCGTACGATGCTCCCGATGTCGAGTCGGGTAAAGGACATGTCGATGATGATATGGGACTTCCAAGCTCGATTGTCATGTTCCTAGTGAATGTTGAGTTGTTATCCGTGTTGAGTCGACCAGTTTGACTGGGGTGCTTGTGCTCTTGAGAAGCAACCTGCTTCGTCGACGGCCCGTGATGGTCCATCTTGACATGGACGCCACTTCCTCTTCCCAGCAATGCTGTTTTTCGTAGAGAAATCTTCCGCTTGCTTTGGGGCATCATCGATGCATTCTTCTCGGACGAATTTTCAAATCCATGTCCGGTTCGTGCCGCTCCAACGTATGGATCGGCGCTCTTCCTCCTTGGTGGTGCCGCATCCAGGTGGCCATGATCATGGTCATGGTCATGGTCCCGGCTGAAGCGCAGAAAGGAGAACCTGGAGAAAAGACCTCCAGATAGGCTCTTCTTGTGGCTTGCATTGGTCGTACTGCCATCTCCACCGGGAGATTGACTGGTAGGGTGTCTACTGTTTTTCTGCATCTGGAGGGCATCCCAGTTTGGAGCAAAGGAGCGGTACTATCGGAGCGAAGCGGATCTAAGAACTCCCATGCAATCAACTGACTTCAATCTCATTTGTTATTTTCAAGACTTGTTCAACTGATCCATACAAGCATGCTGTAAGTCATTTGGTGGCGAGTCGTGGGATAACTAGCACAGCTCCAGAGTGAAGTGCAACGCCTAACCACCCAGGAAGAGCTTGACGTGTGACGCGCCGAATGCGCCTGCCGGTTTACAGATCTCGGCGCGGAAAATCCTTTCCCCGGCGCAGATCCAAGTCGATCCACCAGATCTGGCAACCTCAATCTCTCGACGTCTCTCTCATTACATCCGCCTACATCCCTCCATCCTTTAACTCTTCCACCCCTCTTCAGTTCCTTTCCTTTCTCTCGCTTTCTTGTACGCAGTAGACGTCGTCCTGGGCTGAGTTGACTTTCGAAAGTGTTCCTTGCTTTCTTTGTTTTTCTGCAATGCGTACTGCTGCTTCGTTCATCTTTTGAGACCATCATAATGGCCCTCAATCTGCCACTACCCGTTCCACCTCGCACGCCGACGCCGCCTCCAGAGAATCAGAACGACGTAGAGGCCGGCGCCGGCATGTATGGGTCTCATAAACCCTCTTTGGACGCCAATGCTCTATCACCCATGACGGAGAACTTCCCGCCTCGATATTCGACGCGGGGCTCTCTGAGCGCTGGATCAGGTCTGCCCATGAGCCCGACAAGCCCCGCCTCCTTCTACAGCGCTGGATCCTTGGACAGTGGCGGTTCCACTCAGGTCGTGAACAATGAGGCCAATCCATTCCGATTCACCACGACGACGCTCGCCAAGAATCCATTGAGCAAGTCGGTGAGTACCACATCATGATGAATGTACGAATAGACGGCCGGCTAAAATGTCTGATACGCTTCAGACGGTGGGCCAACGGCGAGGACATAAATACAAACATAGCAGCGTCTCGCATCAAGTATTTCTGGAACCTCCCCCGCGCCCCTCTCTTGCTCTTCCCGCGTCATTGCCCGTTCCCACCTTCAAAGAATGTCGCAAGAGCATGTCCAAAGAGCAACGGTCGCGCATCTCGTGGTGTGCATGTCATGCGCTGGTTGCTGCATACACGTTGTGGAGCGCGCGGGGCTCGCTGGCGATGACGGCGCTATCACATCTGATTCTGTTTGACGCTCTAGGGGCGACCATATGCGTGGTTGTCGATGTGCTGGGTAATTTCGAGGTCTGGAAGCGGCCCAGCATTCGACATCCTTTTGGGTTCGTAAAGTCTTCCATGCTAGATTTGCCCCATCATGCATGCGTCTGACCATCTTCATCTCTCAGGCTCGAACGCGCCGAAGTCCTCGCCGGCTTCGCCATGTCCGTTTTTCTATTATTCATGGGTCTCGATTTGATTTCGCACAACCTTCAACATATCCTCGAGTCCATCGGACACGACGAGCATCACCCGCATCAGCACCAGCGTGTGTCTCCGGGCAGCGTCGACGTCGCGGCCCTTCTCGCCATCATCTCCACTTTAGTTTCCGCCATCGGACTCGGCAACCACGCTCGGATCGGCAAAGCGATGCGAATCGCCTACATTGAATCCCTCCCCTTCGTGCTCAGCAATCCATCGCATTTCCTGACGCTGTCATGTTCAGCCTTGCTGCTTCTACTTCCACTGCTCTCGATCAACATGTACGTCTGGCTGGATCGGTTCCTATCCGGCACCATCGCCGTCAGCATGGGCGTGCTTGGAGTCAGGCTCGTCAAGACATTGGGATTCATGCTGCTCATGAGCTCCGCCGGGAAACATCACGAGGTGGCGCAGGTGGTGCACGCCCTCAAGACGGATTCGGTGGTGATGGCGGTCGAAGAAGCAAGTTTCTGGCAGGTGCATTATGGGCTGTGTATGGCGAATTTAAAGCTCCGCGTTCGTGGCACCGAGGAAACGGCTTCGAGATTGCGAGAGCGTCTTGCGAGTTTGGTCAGGAATCGGTTGGCAGGCGGATATGGTGGTGGGGGGAGTGGACAGCGGTGGGAGGTTTCGACGCAGATCACGCTGGATAGTAGTGGAGGTGGAGGAGGTGGAGGAGATGGCGGTGCTGGCATCAGCGGACTGGGTGGGGTTACTGGGTTCCCTCCGCCGCCATATCGTCCATGAGCAGGAAGGAGATGACGTGTTGATTTCCTCGAGGCACGCAAGCATTCAATTACTGTATGAAGATACCCCTCGCATGGTTATTCATTTGGACTATCTGTGCACTGCTATTTCTTGTACATTCTTCGATTACACGATACGAATAACTGGTCATGAGCGTCTAGACGCCTTTCTTACGCCTATGAAGTAGTATACTCTACGAGTTGATCGTTGTTGTTGAGGCTCCACGTTGGGCATTGGTTTATAGACAGAGCATATGAGTATAGTAGACGCTTGCTTACTGGAACGCAACGCTTTCATTCGACGAACAACCAACAATCACTTTCCCTTCCATGAATCGAAGGACGATGGACTAGGGCTGCTTATAAATCGATTGGACAAGATATGACGCCTATGTGTTCTCTTTATAGGACGTGCAACTACATGCTGATAGTAAGCATGAAGGTACAGATATCTATCAATGGTCATATATGTTCTACTCCTCGCTGGTAATTGAGGGTTGCTACATGTATGGTCGCTATCTCGTCGAACATCACATCTGGAGTATGTAGGCACTGACGGTTCATCGGGGTCCCATCTCCAGTTGGTGTGCCTCGAGCAATGTTCTATAAGAGTGGACGGTGGACGAGTAATTGAACCTGCATGAATAGAAAGTGGTCACAAATTCGTCGAACATCGGAGCCTGGGCTTACGGCTCAACCGGAGGGTTTGTGGTCCCTGGCTAGGCTACGGCTCAGCGGTAGGTTAGCGGGAAAGGGCCTTAACCCGGGCGGGCCTACCGCTAACCAGATTTCGGCGCTTCCGTATCAGACGTTCAACGAATTTGTGACCTACTTTTTGTGCAAATCACCAGAACATCGAACACCGGAGACCAACTGGGACGGTTCAACTGGGCTCGTTCAGCCGGTCAATAGCCGGTGGACGAATACTTTGACCGTACCGCTCTTGCGGTGTCTATGGAGGGCGGTCACAAATTCGTCGAACATCTGAGTCTAGGCTTACCGTACCTGTCAGTTGGCGATTCACGGTACGGTCCCCGCTAGGCTTCGGCTCAGTGGTGAGGTCCAGCGAACGTTTAGCGGGAAAAGCACCTGACCGGTCCCAGCGGACAGTTAACTAACCGCAGGCCTGGACGGAGTCTACCGTTAACTGGCCTTTTTGGTGTTTCGGTAACCGGATGTTCGACAAAATTATGGCCCTTCCTTCCCCAATACACAAGAACACAGTGGTCACATTTTCGTCGACCATCCATTTATGGATCACGCAAAACTGCTTACTGGTGCCGGTACCGGCCGCGCTCCAGTGACCCATCTGTTG
>QQTW01000942.1_pt1 | contig 19659 bp, 26 predicted proteins | sample 1904831 | NCBI WGS metagenome assembly QQTW01 (sample SAMN09435610, study PRJNA476489) | Subsurface metagenome, whole genome shotgun sequencing project. | reverse complement strand
CACCAGGTTTGTCCAGCGGAGGACTTGATGGAACACGTTCGTAGCGCAAAGGCTACCAGGCTGTCGAGGAGCGCCTAGCAATAGGTGAAATCTAACTCAATGCTTACTTAACTTATTCTTAGTGAGGGGAATTTCTGTATCCTGTCTTCTGCACCGGAGCTAAGGTACTTTAACCGAGTAAACTTACCCCCCAACGAGCTAACGCTCAGCAGGCATCGGGGCGCATTCCAGAAGGGGAGGCAATCACCGCCGAGCCCATTGTGAGTCGCTCATAAGGATCTCATCTGGGTTCCGCCGACGACAGATCTAATGAACGATGCAGGACTCTATTCTATGGATTCATATCATACTTCAAGTCATTACATGGGGTGTGATCTTCCCGGCGGGAATGGTCTTGGGGGTAGGGGTCCCTTTTCGACAGTCAATTGAGAACAAATCAGGTAATTGGCGTTGTTTTTAGATTGTCAGATCGCGGTGGCACGTCCCTGTCCAGGCCACCGGTGTGGTGGCTGCGCTCGTTGGCTACTTTCTCGGCCACGCTCATGGCGGCCGTGAGTTCGCGCCAAACATTCACGCCGTGTTCGCCTCGTCGTTGATGTTGATGTTGATCCTACAAGTGATACTGGGTATATATCTCAAATTGCATCTCACAAAGGGCATACACTCTCGCATACGTCGTTACGTCGTCACTGGCCATGGAGTGGTTGGAAAGGTCATGCCCGTCGCTAGCTGGGTCCAAATGCTATTCGGCGGCATTACCGCACTTGGCTTCTGTCGTGGCGACCATCTAGGTCAATGTTTGGCACATTTCATAATGGGCAGTGCTTTTATCGGCTATGGAATAGTGCTCACCATCCTCCTGCTCGTCGGTCAGATCTGGCTGAAACGTACCGGCCGCTCACAAGAGTTTTTTGATTCTCTCGTCATCGCAGCGTGGGGGTGCGTAAACACTTTTACGGAGCATAGATGGGGAACGGCATGGGTGAAGAACGATCTACAACACACAAGCATGGGAATTGTGTGGTGGTGCGCAGGACTCTTGGGAATGTGGCTGAGCAGGAAAAGGGACGGTCGTCCGAAACGAAACTTGATCCCTGGCATCGTCATACTCCTCACTGGATGGGCAATGTCGGGGCATCCACAAAGCCTGCACTTGAGCACGATGGTGCACAAAGTATTCGGTTACACACTCATGGCAGCTGGTGCAGCAAGGATTGTCGAAATCTCGTTCGTATTGAAAGACAGGAACTCAATATCCAAGAACCCTGAGGAAACAAACAGCTTCCAATATCTCACACCATTCGTAAGTCTCCGCCCCCGTTTCCCTACTATTCAACCGCTCGCTAACCCATCCCTTCAGCTTCTCTGCGCCTCCGGATTCCTCTTCATGGGCGCCACCGAAGAACAAATGGTGCTCATGTCCTCCGCCCATGTCACCCATGTCGCCTACGTTCTCATCCTCTACAGCTTCGCCTTCCTCCTTTTCCTTTTTGTCAACGTCCTTCTTCACATCTACGCTGTCTACACCTGGCCCTCCGCTCCGAAGAAAGATCCAGAGGCCCCAAGAACCAACGGGCATGTTGCACGCCACGGAAGGACCCCGAGCGAGAGGCTGGTTAGGGATGTGGAGGAGTTTGAACTTGAGGGATTGATGAGTGACGAGGATTATGAAACGGATGCGTTGGTTGAGGCGAAGGGATCCTAATGGGTTGGTTTATTACTCTCCTCTTCTGCGGAGGGGTGGAGAGTTGCGTGTTGTACATTGTATGCATGCATCCTCTGATGACGTTTGGCAATGGAGTAGTGGATGGGGATCCATGAATATCCTCGGACGCAAAATGGTCACTCATTACAGTGCTTGGTTGTTTTTATTCAAATGGTTCATGTACTTTTCACAGCCGTGGCTAGTACATATGCACTGGAGTGTATTTGCAGATGCCTGAAACATGCAAAGAATTTGGTGAAGCGCGTTGTTTGATGTTCCAACACCTAGGCACATACTGGCAGGTGAATGTCTCGAATGCGGCGAGAGCTGGAGAGGGATGGGGATTGTTGATCCTGAGCGAGCAACATTTGGATTTGGACAGCGGGATACTGCAGTGGGAAGTGCCCATGCTGAATCATGAGCCGTGGGATCGGTAGGGATTGATCATTATTGGAGGGCCTCTGGGATCAACTGGGTACCAGATTATAGATCAGAGTATCGTGAAAGATGAAGTTCGATTGGCCATGATCTACCCTGGATGATCCAAAGCGGAACAAAGTGACTGTGTCATGGCGCTCTAAGTTGGCCTATCTAGATCGAAGTAAAGGACGGGATTTTAGCCGAACAGGGGTTTCGACGGGACGGCTAGATGAGATCGGTTGGGTAAGGCTGAGTGGACGGGGTACTGTTAGCGATGGACGGCACAGACAATGTATGAAAATATGTGGCTGATCGTCTTATGCAACTGCAAGTGTTCCAAAACGTACTTTTGAGGCTTAGTCGAGAAGACAATTCCCCACAGTACGCCCTTTTGAGCTAGCTGCTCATGTACCGTACCACCTGAAACGCCCGCAACAAGTCGCTGAAATAGAGACCATCGTGTATCGACAACAGTAATCGATCATACCACGGGTGTGACCATGTCCGGGAAGATGGGATGCATCGCGTAAACCGGTCCCTTGGATTCTTCACCGTCGAACAGAAGTAGGTTCTGTATCGGCTGTTCTCTCTGACCGAGGACATTGATCACGTCTTGCGCCAACTGACCACCAAGGAATGCCGTGACGGGTGCCAACTCGCTGCCGAGGTTTTGCAGGAAGCTTCTCAGGAATTCGCTCCGCAATGTCTCGTGAGGTAGCTGTAGTTCTTTATGCTTCTCCGTTGCCAAGGTGGTGAAGAGCTCCAGATCGGCATGACTGTGGGAGGGGAGATACCCTGAGATTTTCTGAAACTCCCACAGCGCTCTGAGACAGGTTAGAAGAGGCGAGACTTGCAGTTTTCGACGACGGTTAACAAGGTGTTCCGGGGGCATTGGCGAGGTGTTTGCAAGGATGATTGGTGAGTAGATTTCTCGTTTCGTCACCATCTCGATCAGCTTCCCGTTCTCTTTCTTCGTCGTAGCGGCGATGATGGATCGAGTGGCCGTTTCTGCTTTCATGATTGTAGGGACGTTCGACTTCTCGCGTTCGATGACATAGTCGTGCTGGATTAGATCTGCGAAAATGTAGCCATAGAATCCGTGGCTTCCAGCGGCGTAAAAGGGCTTGTTTGAAAGACGACAAGAGGCGTTGATGGTGGAGAGGGTGTTGATGTCGAGCTCGGTGGCTACGACAATGTCAAACGTAGAATAGAATTCTGGTTGCTTCATCTGGATATTGTCTGTGTCGACTTGTAGAGATACACGCGGGTTTAGTTTCTGTATATTTGGCAATGCTGCCAGTGCTCTCTGTTTATTTGTTATCGAAAGGTCTCAAACGCCAAGTGTGTATCCATACGTTCTTCCCAACGTCATCTTCTGATATGAAGAATTGGGAGCAAAGGTCATTCTCGGTGACAACTTCATCATCGAGGATCGTCAGTGACCCCACACCCGCGAGGACAAGGTTCTTGGCAACCTCATTGCCCAGGGCTTTGAGGTTGATCAAGAGGATCTTTGCCGTGCGGAGCCTTGAACGAGCATAAGTATCACTCTCCTATATCCCCGCATTGCTTTTGGGTTGCTTACTTCTCTTGCGCTTTCACACCCCATAACCGGATCTGTCTGTCATAAAGAGCGATTTCATCTGTGGTATTTTAGTATAGACAAACATCATCCAGTCAGAGTGAAGCGTACCTGCACTGATAGTTTGAGTGGGAGGAACAGCAGTCACAGTCTCTCCAGGTGCATGCTCAGAGGATGCTTGGCCATTTGTGCCATTCTCCATTGTCGCCATAATCCAATTGATCAACCTGTGTCTCCGCTATCCAAGTTTTTGGCCCAAGGATTGCTGGTGTTGATATCCAGTTAAAGAAATGACAGCCAATAGGACACGGCTAGCCCTGAAGATCGCCTCGCAGTTCCTGACGCCGGGAGCGCTAACTTCAATCATCCAAGGTAAACGTTCGGAGTCGTTGAGGCGGCGGGAAGTGCCGCCCGTTAAATCAGCGGTAGAGCTTAGTAAGCGAGTGGGGGTGGTGACTGGTGACAGCTCCTTTGTCCAAGTTGTCTGTTGAAATCAGCAACGTTAGTTACCGACTTTGCTTTACCTTTAATCATGACAGGCGGACGGCTTCTATAGTACTTTGTGTCACTCACTTCGTGTCGTCCGTGCTTGGAACTCGAGAAGATTCACACAATCATTCCGGAGTTTGAATCAGGTCCCCTGGATGGGGAATTATTGTCCCCTCATTGCAAGTCTAAGCACTTCGACCTGTCCGCTTCGCTTTGCCCGATGAGCTTTATATGACAAGACTACTTTCTCTGTCTACTCGGACTATGGTATGCGTAGATCGCATGTCTCTTTTGACTGCCTATTCTGCATTGAGATGAGTTCAGCTGCTTGATATGAATCCCTGACTAATACGAAATAGTCTGGCAACTTTGATTTCCCCCCTGCATCTCAATCCACTCACCCAGCCAGCGTCCCCCCACAACTCCCACCCTCCTCGTCGACAAGTTTGTCAGATCAAGCTCGTTTGCAGCATCTCCGGAGTCTGTTCCAGCTTGAACGAGCTGCTCGGGAGGACGACGATGCTGTTAGCCAAAGCGGAGAGCGGCGCCGTCGGAGAGCTATGGTACAAGATGCTAGCCGGCTTCGTATCGTTGGGGAAGTACCGAGCTCCCGGGACCCAGTGCCAACCTCAGATCCTCCAATATCTGCCATTCGTAATAGGCCGCACGCAACGCCCAGTGCACGCTATCTGCAAAGGCGTCGTCAAGAACAGGACTCGTATCATTCCAACGCGCTGGTTGGCCTGCAACAGGCCGGGGAACGCCTGGCCGAAGCCAGCTCAACCCTGAGCTCTCTCCTGGATCAACCCATTCCTCGTTTCGCATCGCCCGACATTACTGCACGAGATCACTCTGGCGAGGCAGAAATGAACAGGGGGAGGGGCAAACGACAGAAGCTCGATGCTGATGGACCTGAAGGGAGCATACAGGGTTTCAGTTATGGTCACTTCGGCCAGGTCGTGGCAGGGAGACTGAAGATGGATATTGTCAGTTGTGATGGAGGGAATCACATCGAACCCTCTGGTGATACTACAGACTACGGAGCAGAGAACACCTTACGAAACGATCAGAGCGTGTACTGTACCAAGAGCAACAGATGCAACATCATATTGAGGCACCAAGGTGGAACCACATTTTGCTTGAAGAAGCTGGTCATAAAGGCTCCAGAGAAAGGCTTCACCGCTCCGTAAGCCTCCTGTTGGTATTCGTGCTGTCTTTGTTGCTGAAGCTCGCGTTGTGTAGTGTTCAAGAAGGCATGGTTTTCGTATCGATGACTCCGGACGATCTACTCAAGCGGACTGCTCAATACCAAATACACTATTCGTCATCTCCGGCTGGAAATTCGTCCGGCTCGGCGGCCGCAACGAGTCGCAACTATTCACGTTCATTCGCAGATCGCGCTCTCTACCACTCTGGAGCACGTCTTACGCAACTCTCTCACCCCGACCCAGCACGCTTCGCTCAACGATCCTCTGACCAGGGCATAAGGCACTTCACGCAATCTGCTGACCACTATACAGCATCTACAGTGATAGGGCGGGATTACTATGCCTCTCGGCGCTCGCCCCATCATGCATCGCTCTCATCACGAGTACCCGGCGAAATAGATGAACTGGTAGACATTGAGGCAGAGATTGATACATTGATAAATAACCACACTCCGGCCAACCCAGAACTCCCGTCTGCACCACTTTTCACAATTACCACCAACTGCGACGACATATCGGGCGACGAAGAGGAAGAATCCAGCGCTGCCACACTCGCCGATCGCTATCATCGCAATCATCTATCAGGCAGCTACTCCTCGGGCGACGAGGACTTCAGTATGAGCCGCCTGATCAGTCGCCACTCCCGTGTGGGCGGCGGTAATCGGCGCAGTCGGAAAAGAACTATTCCGAGCCGGATCGAACCCTCCATGAGCGCATCAGTCCCGCAGAATGGAGATCGGGCGGAAGTATCGGAGGTCATGGTTCCTCACGCGAGGTTCTTCATTGAGCCAGACAGGAGCATGGTTAGCATGAAGTTCGATCCACCGGTGTAAGTCTCCCCTAGGCAAGGAACTATTCTCGTCAGGAGTTACTAACGGGAACGTGGCCTGCAGATCTGGCAGATTTATCCTTTTGAAACTTTGGAGTCCGGCGCGTGACGAGAACATCGATATTCAGAGCATCGTCGTCCACGGTTTTGCTGGGCCGCGATTCTTTCCGGCCGTGCAATTGATGTAGAGCGCTTTGGTGTGTCTTGGTCCTCAGAAGCCAGTCTAGCTGTGCATTGTCTGTCATGAAGCATCCTGATTAGCGTTTGGGAATTGTGTCTTTGGTGCGTTGTTGGGTCTGCAATGTGCTGCTGCAACTATCTGGGTCTCTGTTGTCATCTGTCTACACCTATACCTATATTGAAATATCTACGGACTAGGCTCACACAACACCATATAACGTTCCCCGGACGTTCAACCGATCTGGGAAGGCAAGCTACTTGTCGATATTTAGCTGGCAAGTCGCTTAAGAACATGCACCTGGTTACCATCACAAGTAGTAGACTACACCGAATAGCTTACTCGTCTCATTAACTTCACCCTATCCTATTCTCTCCTATCAAAGAAAGATCTTATTTCCAACCCACTCACTGCCCAAGGAGACAACGCACAACATGAGACCGAAGTGCAGAGCACAAAGTACAATCAAGGAAAAGTAAGAGGTGAAGTCGGGCATGCATAAGGCATACTGTACTCGGGTGCAGAACACCTGTTCGACGTCCAAGTGAAACCCAACCCGGCTATGTCGAGCGTTCAAACACCAAGAAAAGGAAATAAAAGACGAGCCTCGAGAGGATGTAAAGAAAAGTATGTGCAAGCCAAAAACGGTAGTTACTTCACCGTTTATCGTAACCTACCAAGCCTGCCCCATTGTCCATTCCGTGAAGTTTGCCGCCATCATACCATCGTAGTCATCGTCGGGCTCATCTGAGCAGCAGGATAGTAGCTCGAAAGTTGTGCATGTCATTTCGTACGTTTGTGTGAGAAAGAAGGACGCAATGTAATCGGTTGACGATCTCATCGAAATTGGTGAAGCTAACAAACCACCACATCTCCACCGGCTGGATCCGAGCCCAATGGCACTCCATCGGTAACGAAGCCGCCGTATTTGGCCAAGCTGAGGTCCTCATCTGACACGCCTAAGCTTATCCCACTATCGTCGTGATTTTGTAGATGACCGAGACCGGCGGTTGAATTGATGGGTTCTGCGGATGCGGTTGTCTGTACGGGTTCACCGTTGTTGGTCCCGTAATTCCCTCCGGCGGTTCGAAAGTCCACGTCTACACTGCTGAACCTGCTTTCCGCATGACTGCTGGCTGCTGTTCTGGGCCTTGACTGGAAGACATCCGAAGCCGTATCGAGCGCAAGGGCGGTGGGGCGGGTTGAGAATGCCATTGGCGTGTGCTCCATGAAACCACCCTTCTCGGCGAGCCACTCTACCATCTCATCAACCCATACTTTCGTAATCCACCAGGATCCAAAACTGAGTGCGGTCGCCATAGTAATGTCTCGGAGTGCTGCCGAACCGACCTGCCCGACGCCCTGGAGAATGGTGCGAGCGTCTGCGCCTGGGAAACGGTGCGGTAGACCAGACAGGAAATTCGTCCACCGATCGAGGACACCTTCCGTTGAATTACCAGCCTGATATGATTGATGGTTTACTGTACCGGAAGCGAGACTAGCGTTCTCGTAGATGGTTCCGGCTTCAAGGTAGGGTGGTGTGCTGACGGGCCCTAGTAGCTCCCGAATTTCCGAGGTCAAAATCGTCAAGACTCGATGATAACCGCAATTTGGCAGACTACTCTCGACGACTTTGAGTGGCTTGACATGGAGAACCCAGTCGTGCCACATCTGATCGCGATTCGCGTCATTGCAGAGCATGTTGGCTGCTGCATGAGCCGTTTCGTTGACTCTCAGAAGACGGTCCAAAAGACCAGCAAAGATGGTAGCTGGGGTAAGCTTGGCGTTAACCACATGAGCGGGGTGGTTCTGGAAGGTGGTCTTGATGTGGGCTCCGAGTCTCTCGGAAATAGTCCTCAATGTGTCAATGACGAGCTTTGGGACCACCTGAAGGGTTAAAGGGGCCACTACTCGAATCATCTTTTGATACATTAGCCAGTCGCACTCCTTAATCCAAGGTGCAATGCTGGGATGAGCTAGCAGTTTTTGAACTGGCACAGTTAAGGTGCCGTGGAAAGATGTGAAGTGGTGGAAGAACATTTTCTCCTTGCAAAAGCGTATGCAATCAATGACTGAGACGCAGTGAGATCGGTACAGCGCAGTAAGCGCGTCGGCAACATCAGGATCCGTGCCTGGAGGAATGTAGTCATGGATGCTTGGTAGATTGATTGGCTCGTTCTGTCGAAAGGGTACTTCTTCTAATGTTGGGAACTTCAGTTCTCGGCGAACCATGTTTGAGCGGGATGATGCACGATCAAGGTCATTGATTGTACGATCGATGAATAGACCTCCTGAGGCCATGTTGCCCTGTGAATCTGCGAAGTTAAGGGTGTTTCCAAAGGAAGTGCCAGGCGACGGAAACACAGCAGTGTCGGCGGGGAGTTGTGACCTTGAACTATCAAATTACTAGCGTGTAAGTAAAGGTGCTTTTTGATTACAAGAGTCTCGCGCTGACGCGTCAGGGCTGGAACAAACCTTCTGCCAATCAACAATCGCCCATCTTGGTGAGCTCTCTCCTGGTCAATGACATCTTGCTGATCTTCTTCCAAGGAAAGATCGACATAATGGTACTTCGACTCTCCACGCATTCCGAGTCTTCGGGTTTGGATACCAGGGAATATGATTCGAACAAGTTTACCGAACGATGCCGGATTCAATGGGGGAACGCGTTCGGTACCACATCTTGTTGCATAGTGTGCAAATACACGATTCCGTGGTACAGATCCAGTACTCTTCTTACATACAGAGTTCAGCCTGAGGCTCAGATTAGCTCAGACCCCTAGTGAAGGATGATCATATCATACCATAACATGGCAAAGATTTGCTTGGTTTTCTCAGATCTTGGACCTCGTTCATTGGTAAGCACCTGTGCAGCAACTTCCCTAATTGATCTGCCTTGGTTTTCACGGAACAGTCTCCGTAATTCAAGATCGTTGGCAATGCTTGAGGCAGATCCCTTTTTCTTCTTCACTCCATCCGGTTCTGTGCCTTCCTGTCCTTGGTCGTCCATTGGGGCATCGAGCAACTGACTCTCCGTACCGTCATATGATTGATAGTGTTCAAGGGGAGGTCTGCTATCAATGCCTTGATTGATGTACCCAGCACTAGGCCCATATGGTAGTACAGCCTTGGTACGGTCTTGCAAGGCTGGATCTAGTGCGAAGTCACTTGGAGGTGCGCTCAATTGTTGCGCCGATTGTCGGATCATCTCCTCTGGTGTATATGGGAACGCTTGTTGCGGCTGGTGGCGGGAAAGTCAAAGGACGTATCAGGCGCATGCTGAGGTTCAGGTGCAGGTTGTGTGGTGACGGACTGGATACTCGTGGTTGAGGCGCGAGATTTTGGTCGTCGACTACTTGCATTGGACCCAGATGTGTTTGAGCGCGGTCGAGGGATGTTCGAAGCCATAATGGCGCCTTGGTGGAGGAACCTATAACCGCGGTTAATGAACAGGAACTTAGCCTCAAATCACGATAATCACCAGAGCAACAAATCGATCGGATCGGGACACAGAGACTTACACTGCCTGAGTCAGACGGTTGAGGCTGTGCTACTATCTCTGATATTGTCGTTGTTTTGTTGCAAGCTTCGAGCGCCGTGTGTCTTCGAACGCTGCTGTTGTTGTGTTGACGCCGAATCAAAACAATTGCGAACCGCAGAGTGAGCCACTGCAAACGGGATCTGCAAAAGCTGGCTGTCAATAGCTAATAAAGCGAAACCTTGGTCGGATGACACACATACACTAGGCCGCTCGCAAGACACTTGGAGCTTACTGTCAAGACCTCGCTGTCGTGCATCCACGGATAGAGTGCGATGTTATTGAAAAGAAATGGCCAGGCAACCGATCATGTGATCTATTAGTCATCTCTAATCTCATCCTGCGAGTAACCCTTCACTACGCTTTCGCAAGAAATACAAAATAGGTTACTCAGAAGCTCTCTTCATCTCGTACAGTATCATTTCACGAATCAACGATCAACTACAGCATTAGCTCACCGTCACGATGTCTTTCCAAGATCGTACTCAACATCAAATCAGCCAAATTGATAAGGAGGTAAGTCTGCCCGAGCTGCCGAGTCTGGTCATGAGCATTCTTTACTTGCAGTTGCTCAACGAGCTCCTGTAGCAGTGTTACATCCCGCAACTGAGCTCCGCTAACTCGTGCGCAACAGCTTTCTAAATATCCTATGCTCAACAACCTCGAGAAGCAGACTTCCGTTCCCAAGGTCTACGCTTTCCTCGGACTTGTTGGAATCTACTTCTTCCTTATCTTCTTCAATATTGCTGGCGAGTTCCTCGTCAATGTGGCCGGATTCATTATCCCAGGATACTACTCGCTGAACGCTTTATTCAGCGCCGGAAAGACTGATGACACTCAAGTAAGTTCACCTCCGGGCGGCCAAGTCTCGAAGAACCATAACTCCCCCTTCCTATCTTGTTATCGCGTTTGCAACATCTTAGCTGACTTAGACTGCAGTGGTTGACTGTATGTTAATCATCCATATTCAGCGATGTCGAGATCGAGGGCATCGGCATAACCACAGCTTTTCGCACGTGACTAACCAAGCATCTGCAGTACTGGGTAGTTTATGGCTTCTTGACTTGCTTTGAAAGTGCTGTCAATGCTGTCTATTGGTTCCGTGAGTCATATGAGAGACCAATATGTTGACCACTTACTGATAAAGACAAGCTTTTTACTACACCTTCAAATTCGTCCTCGTCTTGTGGATGGCCCTTCCCCAGACTGGGTAAGAGCAGATTGTACTCTGGCACAATGTATGGATTCTGACAGATCTGTGCAGTGGCGCTCAAGTCGTCTTCCGAAATCTCATCCAACCAGTCTTTTCTCGCTACTTCTCCCAAACAGGATCCACCGCAGCCAACCTTCGCTCTCAAGCTGATCAGGCAATGCCCAACAGGCCTCATGCGATGTAAATGCTACCACGTTGGACATCGACATGTTGGAGTTCTGGCGGAAGCGCTGAAGCTTGGTGTGTGGCACCCATGATAACGTTCCGAGAAAATTCCGGGCACGTCTTACACTTTGATGAGGGCTGAGAGCCATGGAATTTGGGTTTGACATGGATCCACAAGCACGCTTTTCTGTGATTTGAGATGATGGAGGGGGCAGTAGATGGTTTTCTTACCTTTCTCTTCATGGACCGTATACTTCACTGTCTATTATTCTTCGACTGTCAAGCGGTATGCATCTGTGTATGGTCCTTATCGTGCCTGAGCTGTACGAGCACTTAGATTAACAGTCATGCTTGATGTTAGGACGTACAGTTAATGGTGATCAAGATATCATGCAGTCTATGAAAGGTATTGATCGCCAAACGCCAGTCTTACCTCGATAGCCTCCTTTGCTGCGAAAGAACTTAAGAGAATATCTTCAGAAGATTCCAATTCTGGCCCAACCCTCCAAGCGTGGGTTGATAGTGATCTGATAGGGGAATGGATTGGTTTCGCTGGTTGTGATCGGTGGTATGTGATCCCTATCCCGGTTTACGATTGTTACTATTTTCATCGCCGTCTTTTGCAGGGTCATCTCCATCGCTTTCCGCACCTTGACCCGTTCTAAATTCATTGATCAGATCTGTGACTACTTTGTCCGTCCAATACTATGCTTTGAAGAATGGAGTTGGGCCACCTACCGGCTTCAGTTCTCGGAGTCGCGAGGGTAATCTCCAGCATCCACACCTCCCAACAGATCTCTTCCTCACCTTTCCCTCCACCAAACCAACCTAGCCCTCCTTTTCGTCTCTTCTTCTCGAAGAACTGAACTGCGATTTGTCCTCTTACACTACTATGCGGCGAGGTAGTAGATGTGAGTTGCCGAATTAGTGCTGTTGTACGTGTATCTATGAGCGTCTCCAGCTCTACGTCGGTGATGGTGGGAAGGGTTAGGTCAAGGACGTCGAGGGAGGAGGGGCGGATAGAGGGGAAGAAACGGTGGAAGAAGATCGTATGTAGAATGCCTATAAGATAGAGATCTTAGTTATATCCTGGATCATTGAAACTGTACGATAGGCACCTTTGATGATGTCCTTCACATAGGTTGGGTCTGCAAACACTTCGAGTATGTACTCCGGGGGCCTGCGCTGATCCATCATGAGTGTTATCCCCTCCTGCCTGTGGTCCTCAAGCAAGTACTATTATAGATGTAGATTCAAATCCATTCTATGGAGCGGGCAAGCCAGACCAGCAAAACGATTGTACTGTAGCCAGTTGTACTTGGACACTGCTTTGCGACTGCGCATGTGCCCCTCCACAATCCCACGACGCCCCCCACTGTACGGAATCCACTCGAACCTAGTGCGCAGATTTTGCTGCGAAGGTCGGGTCCAGCCACACATGTAAAATACCTTACCTAAATAGTCGAGCCGAGGGAGAAATTGAGGTAATAAATGGAGCTTCCCTATTGTCGTTCTGATGCAGGCTATGCGGGTATGATCATGATACTGTGTAGAAGAATCTGGTACTCTACATCATGATTGATGCCACACGCAGATGGCTTCGGCGCAATCGGACCAACTTTGCAATCGGGTTTGGTATCCTAGGCGTTGGGTATGTCGCTACACAATACGTCCTTTCCAAGATCAAAGAAGCGGGGGAGCGCATGAGCAATGATCGTATAGCGAAAGAGAAGTGGGTGAATTCAAAATTTGCAACATGGCTTACATTTGTGACTGAAACTCATCACAGTCTCCGCCGGCGCTTCCAACAGAATCAGGAAGACTGCACCTTCACTGTACTCGCACTACTCCCAACTGCAACAGAGAATATCCTCGAGGCTTCCCCCGTAGAGAACATCACGCATGAGCTACAACAGAAGAAGGCAGAGAGGATATCAAAGAGCAAAGGGACTTCAGAAGTAGCCCCGTCTCAGCAAAGCTCGGGGCCACCCAGTGTTGCAGACGATGATGGAAGGAGTCTTGCGAGCTTCCAGAGCGAAGGCTATGTCCATGCTAGTCAGATGGGCAGCTCGAGCGTCAGCAATGCAGACTCTGGAGCGGGACGTCCGCGAAAGAGTAAGGTCCAGCTATGGAACGAGCTTAAGATCAATTGTACGTCATGACAACTTCGCCTCACAAGGTCATAACTAACTGCAGTGTAGCCATAACAAGATCTTTCACGCTGATATATACCCTAACTCTCCTTACTCTCCTCACCCGCATTCAACTCAACCTTCTTGGCCGCCGCAATTACCTTTCTAGTGTGGTCTCATTAGCCTCACATCCTACGCACGAGTCGACCATCAGTCTCGAAAATCATGATGACGACAATGTCGAACAGTCTTACGGCAATGACTTCGAGACCAACCGACGATACCTAACCTTTAGTTGGTGGCTACTTCACCGGGGATGGAAGCAGATCATGACGAAGGTTGAGGCAGCGGTGGCAGAAGCGTTTGGGCCACTGAACCCCAGAGAGGATATTACACTTGAGAAGCTTTCAGAATTGACATTGGAAGTGCGTAAAAAGGTCGAGGGTGTTTCCGAGGAAGAGAGAAGGTATAGCCTCCGATTCTTCCCTACATTCAGTTTCACTTATAAATCTGCAAGATCCAACAAATGGCTCCCATACCTCCTTCCGGCGCGTGAAGAGGAGGAAGTCGTCCTGCGAGAATCGGGCATGACCACATCCCCACAATCTACCGACCAAGACATCTCATCACCGTCAACGCACGCAGCAGCTACTGATCCAACCCCCACACCTTTACGTCGCCTTCTCGACGAAACATCCGACCTGATCGACTCACCACCATTCAACTACGTTCTCACCAAGCTTTTAGATGCAGGCTTCTCCGTCCTCATTGACCAAAAAGTCGCCACCCAAGTTTTCAAAATCGCACCCCCGTCCCTCGACCCGTCAACACGCATCCAAGAAATCCTCCCGGAATCCTCCGACCCTACTTCCAAGACCAAACTCGCCAACATCCTCGCCGTCATGACACGGCAAGCGCACTCCATCGGCAATGGCGTTCCGAACGAGTATCTCCAGGCCATGGAGAGCGTTGGGGATCTCGAAGGGTTCGCAGCTATCGTGTATAGTAGCAATTTCGAATTCGAGGCGCCTAGTTCGGGCGACGGGAGCAGTTCTGCTGCAACTGGGGGTGCGAGTCGGTCGAACAGCGGGAAGGCCGAGGAGCGCCCCAAGGTTGAAGATATGGTCGGCGGCGAGGCGAGTCTTGTGGACGGTGCGGAGAGCGGGTTTGAGAATGTTTGGGGCAAGGTGACGGGCACTAACGATGATGGCGATGGTGGTGAGGTGAACGGCGACGGCCATGACAATGGCAATGAAAACAGCCGGGGCGATTTCGATAGTGGGCAGAGGCCCATGACGGGTTAGACGCCGTCACAGCATAGGTTTTACTTTGGTGTTGTATGTGGAGACCGACAGTACGCCTTGGTGGAAGGCTCTCCTTGCCACATCTTGAGGTTGAAGTGTTACGTACTTATGACTGTATTAATTACTGGGCTTTTGCAATCCTGAACGGATTGAGAAGGCAGAGCCATTCCAGAAGATGCAGCAGTCTGCTCTTGGAATCGAGAATACGCTCAACGTCATGATTGGGCTTAGTGGATGTTAATGCTTGTGGCACGTTTTAAGTTCTTTGTGACGAGCAACGTCGCTTAAGACGATAGAACCTGACACCGTTGCTGCGCAACTGATACCACAGTCTTGAGCTCGAGGAAGATGGCGCCATAAGTAACGCATAGCTGGCTGCATTTGGGCTGGACAACCATTTCGAATAATGATACAGGGATGTTTGGAATCCACCGGTTGGCGGAACAACTTATGCTACAACCGCTTCTTCCGGTTAACGTCATATCCTCTGCTCTTGCCAACTCCACCCTGTCTTAACACGGACGCCAATTTCCAACAGATCCACAAGAACCCTAGCAAAACCACCACCACAGTCCCGGATTTCACGCTTCCCACTCTCTCAGTATTGATGACCGGCACCCGCAACGTCTCTATCAAGCTCCCGTTACCGTTCCACGTCGCCCTTGGCTCCAGGTGATAGAACATCGTTCTCGCTCCGAATAGACCGTCGTAGCCGAGATTAACCCTGTCAAATGGGTTCACAGACATCTTCGTGCCTTCTTCCGCGGTGCAAGCCCAGAACACTACTGGCCACGGGACTTGGACCTCTGCGATGCCGCCAGCTGTGGGAGGTAGGTAGCGGAGATGTAAGGGGATGTCAGCGTGCCAGGTGCGGGTTTGTTGTATTTTAGAATTAGAGATGGCAGGGGGCGAAAGCTCGACCAAGAGGCTGGAACCCCATTTCTTGACGGCCCAATCTGGGGCTTCGAGATCGGTTTCGCCGGAGATGCTGCGAATTGAGTGGAGGTTCTTGGAGGCCAGGAAAAGCGGGTCGGAGAACTGGTATTTGTCGGCGAAGATGTAGGAGGGTAGGGTTAGGTAGGCGTGCAAGGCGCAGGTGGCAGCTGGAGCCGTGAGGGTGTAGGAGTGGAATTGAATGCGTAGAGTTGGATGTAGTCCGGTTGGAGAGACGAAGGAGGAACTGTAGGTGCCTTGAAGATTACCCGTGACAGGGTGATGACGTGACGGGAAAGAGAAGAGTGTTGGGCCTGGCGATCGTGATGGTCAGCTTGTTGAGACTTTGACGGGTCGGCTAGGTGCTGGCATACTTGGTTTATCATCCTCGCCGACAACAGTAAGGAAGCCACCGAGTGAGAGTTCTTCTGGCTCGGTAGGCTTCTCGTTAGCTAGAATACCCACTTCAACCTTGTCTCTTCCTCCAGCATTCTCTATCTCCTCGTTCCAAGTCGGCGAATTTGACGGTTGATGCCAGAACGCATTTAATACTATGACTTGAGAGATAGTGTCGTAATCGACATCAAGGTAGTTGGCTGATGCAAGGGATCTTGCTCGTTCGCCGCAGTTCTGACTACCCGAAGGGCACAGTTTCTGCTCGACATATGTTGCAAATTCAGCGAGTGAAGCTAGAAGGGAGTGGTACTGCCGAGCAGATGAGGATGCAAAACGCCCAGACAATACAGGAAGATGACTAAAAGCTTCCTAGAGGCCAATCTTAGCAAGGGTCTTTCAGCGCAGGGCCAGTGGGGGAGAGAGTACTTCAGCGCTCCCACACTCGATACCATTCCCGAACACTTTGCGCAAGAGCGGACATAGCAGCTCACTACAAGGTGTCAGCACATCACCACTGAAACATGCAGGCGGAGGTATAGCCTTACATACGCAGACTGATTCGATCGAGGGGTCAGAAATACATGCAGGCCAGGAGAAACTCTCGATACAAAGGGGGGGGTTGCTGGGTAGTACGTTGGCGAAGCCCAGCGGATATGAAGCTCATGACATCGTTTCAATACGTTCCATAGCTGCAATGCAATCATCAGCACTCTACATTCTTTCACCGGCCCATGGTAACTACCTCCTGAGGGATCTGCTTGGAACCCAGAGTGATTCGATCCTCCCGCACTCCTTTCAAAGACCTCAGTCTTAGGGTCTCGTTATTAACTTGAATTTGACTCGGGTCGAAATCATCTTCGGCGCCATGTACGAAGGTGACGCGTTGTCTCATCTTCGAAGGGAGTCCACTCCACTTGTACTAGAATTGAAACCCATGCTAAGGCACGCAGGAAGTAAAGGCTGCTTAGTAAGAATGAGGCTCTGTCTTTAGGGATTGTCAAACGTCGGGTGTCAACAGTACGCTGATGAAGTGTACCTGCTTGCATTGATGCTGGCTTTGAGGATGGCTCTGTTGTTGTGATTCTTGTGAACATACTGATTTATATGAATTTGAAGCAGGTAATTGGCTGATCAGCTAATTAAACAATATAGATGTAGAGATGGTTTCTTTGAGCAAGCCACTCTCTCCATTCCCGAGAATATGTCAAGTCAACACTTCTGCTCACGATGCTATAGGTCGACGATTAGGTAGTGCTCCGTCACATGGAGGCATGAAAGTTGCATAAGGTTCTAACCCTATCAATGAATAGGTTGTCTTCCGTCCGCTCGTTTCACTACTACATGCATCGCTTAAATCTGCGTCTGTCTCGGAACTGGATGTGCTGGACTCTCCTCCTCGACGTCGCTGCACATAGCCACGTCGAGAAGCTACACACCTTTCTCCTCTCGATCGGCAATCGCCGTTATTATCAGAGCACTGTACTGTAGCAGTCATGTAACTTAGGGGAGTAAGGTGAGGTGAGTAGAATGCGTCTAGGAACCTGGAGTACCGCGGGAACTAAGTCGTCGGGCGGAGCGGGCCGCGATGACTCTTAGGTTCAGATGATCTACACAAGGGTTTCGGACCCATCTCGACAGCTCCACCACTACTTTCGGCTGTACCGAGTGCCTCTTTAGTTCGCTATGACGGTCTGCTCTTCAATCAAAGCTAGACTACCAATAGCACCACAGGAGTTTCCTCCAGTTGTGACTCTATCGCCATGATCCTTCAACAAAGCCCATAGACATGCAAACTGGTACCGCCGACAATATGGAGACCCCTCCCAACTTCTGCTATCCCATTCGCGATTTGTCCAACCGCCGCATCAAGCTGACACCTTTCAATGTGAGTCGTACAATTCATCGTCAGATGACGACCGTCATTGCAAACGTCACTGAATATTTGCCATACATCAGCCCTCCGTTCATCTACCTGCGTACTTCGCGCTCTCGGCCCCATATCCCGAACTATACACCCACATGAGCTTCGGTCCATTTGCTAGCGAGAAAGAATTCCTAGATGACTTCGTCTCCCACAAACTACGCGACCCTACCACAATCATGTTCGCCATCATCGACAAGACGCACCACCCGCCCACCGAGGGCCTAGACGGCGCTCTGGCCGGCATTGTCGGCTATCTAAATAGCGTGCCCGCGGATTTGGTTACGGAGATCGGGTTCATTTTCACATTGCCCTCTTTTCAGAAGTCTGGGGTTGCCTCTACTGTTGTTGGGCTGATGCTGCAGTATGCGTTTGAGTCCAAGGAGAGGGCAGGGTTGGCATTGCGGAGGGTGCAGTGGCAGACTAACTCGTTAAACACGGCGTCCAGGCGTTTGGCTGAGAGCATGGGGTTTCAAATGGAGGGAATCTTGAGATGGCATAGGGTTTTCCCTGGCGGCGGGAAGAAGCGCAAGATGGGGAATGGACGGGAGCTGCCGGAAAGTAGCGATGAAGATGACCTGGGGAGAGATACAGCGATGCTGGCGATCTGTTGGGATGATTGGAAGCTTCGAAAAAGAGACCGTGTACTCGAACTCTTGAATACATAGACTCTTCACTTGACTTAGAAGGATGTGCACTAAGTTGCGGTACAGCTGTTGTCGGGAATTCATGGTGAATCCATTGTCCTCTCTGGATGGTGCCACCGTTGAAAACTAGGGCTTTGATCAGTAAGATACTCACCAAGTTTAGTATCAATGTTTAGCAGTGGGACAACAGTCAAAGCTGATTACATAAGGTGTTCAGCTCGCTAGCGGCAGCAGTGACGTAGTGGCCGAGTCTAATGGACTAGAGTCGCGCCAAACTAACTTAGGTATTGAGCTTGGAGGGTCCATCAAACCACCTGTCCTCTTCAAGAAGTCCTGGAGCTGTCCATAGTACCTCAACCGTGAGAAGTCACAACAAACAACTCCATGATCTCACCTCGTACACATTGAGCAACATGCGCTCTCTCGATTATCTGTACCCCGCCCTTATAACGCTGTCTGCGCTTGCGGCACCAACGGAGGCAGTACGAAAGCCCTCAGACAGCGTTCTCCTATCAAATGTGAAAACACTTACCCTCCGCAAAGATCTAAAAACCTCCCACCGGCGCGTACCAGCAGTCCCACAAGTAAGCCCTCCAGCACCCGTATTTAACGTACAAGGATGGCTAACGGATCCCTTTCCAGCTAAAATGCATCGGCGGCAGCGCCAAAGGCCTCTACGAGATCGACGTGATGCGTTGCAAGAACCAAGGCTCCGACTACGAAGACGAAAACATCCAGTGGACATGTACGGCCTCTTTACCCGCGGAGTTCAAGCTCGGTAGCACGGACGTCATATGCGAAGGCTACGAATCCTCGAAGGATCCATACGTCCTTAAAGGCAGCTGCGGTGTCGAGTACCGGCTTGCGTTGACGGATATAGGGGAGAAGAAGTACGGACGTGGTAGTCAGGATGACTGGAGTGGTTTTGGAGCACCGCCTGCGGCGAAGTCGGCTTCGACGCTCTTTTGGGTGCTGTTCGTTGCGGTGGTGGGGTGGATG
>QQTW01000941.1_pt1 | contig 19664 bp, 18 predicted proteins | sample 1904831 | NCBI WGS metagenome assembly QQTW01 (sample SAMN09435610, study PRJNA476489) | Subsurface metagenome, whole genome shotgun sequencing project. | reverse complement strand
AACCGGGTGCAGTCGCCAATTATCAATCGCATCCGCCAGGACTTGGCGTGGCAGTTCCCGGAAGCTGCCATGACTAGCTTAGATGCGCCGCTATTTTGGGGCTGGTTAGCAGGAGAACGTAAAAGCCAAAGGTATGATAAAAAGCTGATTAATAGTTCTGGCTTGGGGCTGGAAGCCGAGGTAATTCATAGCGCTAAAGCTATTTGCGAATTGCAACGTCGGGAAAGAGCAATTGAATTACAGATGCGCCACTTAATGAAAGACGTGCGCTTTCTCAAATACCGCCTCGTCTTTGCCCGTTTTGGGTTCGGAGAACGCACCGAGGCGTTGATATTGTCCCAAATCTACCCGCTAGAGAATTACTTTGGCGCGGATGGAAAACCAGAAATTAGGGTGCGTAAAGGTCGGGAATCAGGTAAACCAACTAAACGCCACTTGTCCCGTAGACGCTTTCAAAAAGCCCTAGGAGTCGCCCCCACGCGGGAAGATAGCGGCGATAAGAAGAAAAGTAAGAAAGCCGGGTCTAGCTTGATTAGGATGGCGCTCTGGCAATGGGTTTTTACTCGGATTGAGCCAAAGAAAAACCGCGTCAAGAATGCTCTTGGCACGGCTTTGGGTGAAATATTTGATGCGGAAAAAGAGCAATCCCGCCCGATCCGACTTGTTCGCAGTCGGATCGCCAGTCGCGCCATTGATTGGCTGTTTGCTGAATTAGTGAAAGAGCTTTTTACTGGTAACAATTAGCAAAGGACGATTCACGTCAGAGTTTGAAGCCGGGCTACTATTAAAGCTCGGCTTTTTATTAAACTACTCAAAAAGTTCTAAAGTGAAGTCGCCTACCTACTAATTTTATTTACTAAAACTATGGCAAGCAGCGATTTATACGACTCACACTTCAATCTAACCGCGCCTAAACTAAACCTCTTAACCATGTTCCGGCTAGGCTTGTTTCAGATGGGGCTAGGAATTATGGCTGTCTTAACTTTGGGCGTACTTAATCGGGTGATGATTGATGAATTAAAAGTACCCGCAATAGTAGCCGCAGGAGCGATCGCCATGCACCAATTTATCGCTCCAGCTAGGGTATGGTTTGGGCAGATGTCGGACTCTAAACCCTTGTATGGCTACCATCGTACAGGCTATGTGTGGACGGGGGCAACATTATTTGCGATCGCATCTTTTTTAGCTGTACAGGTAATTTGGCAACTTGGCTCAAGTTTACAATCTGGTTGGACGATGCAAACCTATGGTTTAGTAGGGTTACTAGGGTTAGTTTTTGCGCTTTATGGTTTAGCTATTAGTGCCAGTTCCACCCCCTTTGCAGCGCTGTTAGTCGATGTCTCTGAGGAAGATAATCGCTCTAAGCTAGTTGGTATTGTTTGGTCGATGTTGATGGTGGGTATTATTATCGGCGCAATTATTAGCAGCGTTTTGTTAAAACAAATTGCTCTAGATGCACCCTTAGAATTGTTGCAATCTTCTGTAAATCGTTTGTTTTTAATTGTTCCCGCCGCCGTTGTGGGATTAGCTTTTGTTGCCACAGTGGGGGTAGAAAAAAAATATTCTCAGTATGCAAAGCGATCGCAATTAGTAAACCGCGAAGATAGTATTACTTTAGGTCGGGCTTTAAGAGTTTTAACTGCTAACCGTCAAACAGGGATATTTTTTACTTTTCTCCTTGTAATGACGATTAGTTTATTTATGCAGGAAGCTGTACTAGAACCTTACGGCGGCGAAGTTTTTGGTATGACGATTTCTCAAACTACAAAACTAAACGCTTTTTGGGGTACGGGTACGCTAATCGGCATGAGTACGACGGGCTTTTTAATTGTGCCGCGTTTGGGTAAGCAAAAAACTACTCAAATTGGTTGTATTGCTGTAGCTGCAACTTTTGGCTTGATAATTGCCGCAGGTTTAACGGCTAATCCGCAAATGCTGCACGGTGCGTTATTAATATTTGGCTTGGCTTCTGGCGTAACTACTACAGGCGCAATTAGTTTAATGCTAGATTTAACGGCGGCGGAAACGGCGGGTACTTTTATCGGTGCTTGGGGTTTGTCGCAAGCAATGGCGCGAGGGATTGCAACGGTTTCCGGCGGTGCGGTGTTGGACATAGGTAAATCGCTATTTACTTCGCCAGTATTATCTTATGGCTTAGTATTTGGGTTGCAAGCGATGGGAATGCTACTTGCTGTAGCGTGCTTGCGGCGCGTTAATGTGGCAGAATTTCAAACAAAGACAAAAAACGCGATCGCATCGGTTTTAAAAGGTGAAATAGATTGAATAATGATTTTTGGCAGCAAGTTTTTGATTTTGCCCAAGCTACCGCTCATACAGTAGGGGAACAGTTACTCAAAGATTTTGGACAAGTTTCCGCCGATGAAAAAGCCGATGGTAGCTTAGTTACACGCTCGGATAAATGGGCGGATTTAGAAATACAAAAGGCGATCGCATCTCATTTTCCTACTCACGGCATTTTAACTGAAGAAGGCTCTCATACTTTCCCCGATACCGAATGGTGTTGGATTATCGATCCTGTGGATGGTACTACTAATTTTGCTAGGGGTATTCCGCTTTGGGGCGTTTCTTTAGGCTTGCTCTATCGCGGTACTCCGGTTTTTGGTTACGTCTATTTTCCGCCGATAAATCAAGCTTTTCACGGCTACTGGTGCGATGCTCCCGAACTATCCCCGCCTCCTAAAGGCGCTTTTTGTAACGGGCTTTCCATCCACTCTAGTTCGGAACAACTAACGGGCAATCACTTTTTTAGTATTTGTACTCGCACTTTGCAAAGCTTCCGTATAGAAGGTTTTCCTGCCAAAATTCGGATGCTGGGGGTGGCTAGTTACAATCTACTTACCGTTGCTAATGCGGCAACTTTGGGGGCTGTGGAGTCTACACCCAAAATTTGGGATATTGCGGGAGTTTGGGTTGTTGCTACTGCTGCTGGCTGTACGTGGATGCCTCTAAATTCTCTCCCCATGTTTCCTCTAACTCCTGGCAAAGATTACGGCAATTATTCTTTCCCAACGCTGCTTGTTAGCCGCCCCGATTTATTACCTATTTTCCAACCTTTTGTTGATTTAGTAGACTTTTAAGATAGTTAAGAAACTGCACCAGATATTAAGCCTGAAATATCTAGCAAGCGTTCTGACCAATTGTGGGCTTGTTTAGCGACATTCATACGTTCTGTAGGATTTGCCCAAACCTCTGCCCAAGTTAGTTGCCATTTAGCCAGTTGAATTTGGAACTCGATTAAGTCTGCGGCTTTATCTAGTTCTATATCGGTAGCTACCCATTCAATAAAAAACTTACTTTCTTCTACTAAAATTTTAACCAAGTCACCGTTAACGGAGTTATTAGACAAAGATTCAATTCGAGCTAAATTAACGGCTAAATTACCTAATCTGTTAGGTAAATCGTCCTGTAGATAGCGCTCTTTTTTTGTATTCCAATCTTTCATAACTACCCAATCAATTTTTGAACGATCGCCGCAACGTTAACTTTAATATTAGGGTCAAGGATTTCTATTGAACGATTATTTTGACATGGAATTTGGTTTTAAAGGTTTTACAATGCGATCGCAAACAAAAACTTAATTACCTTCTTGCCAAAAAACATAATCGGCAATTGGTAATTTGGTAGCACTTTTCTCCTCTAAATCGTTACTTAATAGCACCGAACGTTGATTAAGAGGTGTTTTCAATCGTCGCGCTACGCGGCTGGGAATACCGTAGTTATAAACAATATGCCCTTGTCCAACTAAAACTACAACTTGGTAGCCTGGATGAGTTTGGATAAACTTGGCAATTCCTTCCGCCATCGTTTCATCCCACAATACCTGAGCTTGAAAAAACTTTTCAAAACTTTCACTATTACCTTTAGCATCGGCTTGATGTTGCTGGAAAATTCCAAGCATTAACTGGCGATACTCCGCATTATCTGTATAGATTTCGGAAAGGGGAGGAATAAATTTACTTTGCGCTGGGGTGAGGCTACTTAAACCATTTTTGGCAACTAGGCGGGTGACTTCTGTAGGAGTATTTAAAGCTAAAACTGGTAGCTTTTTGGCTTTAGCAAATTGGACAATTGGAGCGTAATATTGCCAAGGATAACCCCAACGCTGTTTGTATTCGCTTTTATCTAATAATTCTTGCTCGGTAATTTTTCCGGCTAAATAATCGTTTACAACACCCTGATAAGGACGTTGGAACATTTCAAGCGCGATCGCCAGCTTACTATTTTTCTTCTGTAATTGTTGGATAATCTCTAGTTGCAGCCGATGATCTTTAGCATTATCGTGAGTTTCGCCTAAGTAGATAACCTTTGCTTTTGCTAGTTGCTGCAATGCTTGGGAGTAACTAATTATAAGCTTCCTTTGATCTTTACACCCGCGTAGTTCACCGGAAATCTGAATAGATAAAACATTAGGGTCATCCATTAAGACTATTTGCGGACGACAATCATCTATCTTTTGGGTGTAAGCAGGTACAGCAACTAACCAAAGAGCGATCGCACTAATAGCAAACAACGACAGAAAAAATCGGCGCTTAGTAAACAGTTTCATCTTCCTTGCGCCAAGCAGGATCGACAATGCAGATAAATACCAGCGCCTCGTCGCCACAGTTGTAAATAAATTGCTTGGCGTTGGGGGGAATGTACACTGCATCCCCCGGTACAACGATTTGAACTTCCGAATCGATGTGCATTTCTCCTTTACCACTGAGAATATAATAAACTTCTGAAGTAGTTAAAGAGTGAGGCTGAGAAGTTTTACCTACTGGTAAGGTTGCATGAGCTAAACTGTAGCGCAATGCGATCGCCTGTTTGTCGGGGTGTAGTAATTCCCGCAATAGGGTATTATCCCCCGCCACAAATTCATCGCAATCGAGAAGTTTTTGAATCAGCATTTGATAATTAGATTTTTAGTAGAGCATGGGATTGGTTTTTGGCTGGTAATCCATGCAGGAAATCGCGTCTTCGGTATTGGCTATTGAAGGCTGTACGGTGCATTTTAGGCGATAGTCATTGGTAAAAAACTGACAACCAGAGCAAGGAATTTGGTGCATTTTCTGGGTAGTCGTCGCGCCTTCTTGGATGGCATTCCACAAACTCCAACAAAATAGAAAAGTTAAAGACCAAGCAGACAAAAAACAAATCGGCATAAGCATCGGCTGGACGAAATGGATTAAGACTTGCAGTAGTTGAAACACGGTATTTGTATGCAGGCTAACAACGTATTATTAGCCATGTTAATGTATTTCATCAGTTTAGTTAATATCTTCCTCAAACTCCTGCATGACCTAACGCAATACCAGTAAGCAGCATTCCCAAAACTAAAAATGGTTGAGCGCTGGCTTGATACTTAACATCGTTGTTGAGAGGATCGGGAAGGAAATAAAGCTTTTGGAAAACAATTTGCGGCACAATTAGCAGTAAAACGATCGCACCGTAAACGTTTTCATGCAAACTCAGCAAATAAGCGCCTATCCCAGCTTGAAATAGGTCTATCATTAAAACGCAAATCCAAGCGGCGGTATTGACTCCAAACATCACCGGGAGGGATTGTAAACCAAATTGGCGATCGCCTTCAACACTTTTAAAGTCATTAACTACCGCAATTCCCAACCCCGCCATACTGTAAACAAGCGTCAAAATTACAATTGTCCAATTAAGATCGCCAAATAAAGCATGACCCGTACACCAAGGTAAAGCAATATAACTTGCTCCCAAAGCGTAACCGCTCAACCAACCGTTGCGCTTGAGTTGAAAAGGTGGCGCACCGTAAATATAAGCCAAAAATGAGCCACCCAAGGCGAGAGCGGTAATTGTCGGAAATTCATGACCTGCCCATTTATCGAGGATAAATGCGATCGCAATTCCCGATAATAATAATGTCAAAATTTGGGTAATAACTTGCGGTGTCGTAATTGCACCAGAGGGAATCGGGCGATAAGGTTCGTTTACTGCGTCAATATCGCGATCGGAATAATCGTTAACTGTTTGGGTATAACCTGTTAGCAATGGCCCAGCAAGCAACATACAAGTAGCTACTTTTAGCACGTTTTCTAGCGACCAAGTGAAGTTACCTGAAGACGCTGTACCGCATAGTACGCCCCAAATTAACGGAATCCAAGTAATCGGCTTTGTTAACTGTAAACGAATTTTCCAAATCGATGTTTCACCGCTAGAAGCTCCTTTCATTCCTAGCATTTGCCGAGTTTTAGCAGAGCGATCGCTAACTAGCGGCGCATCGGTACTAGGTTTAACATCTAGTGGCGCTTTAGTCTCCGGTTCGAGAAATTCTAATTGTTCGCTATTAGCTTCAGGAAATGATTGAGTTGGTTCAGACATAGTTTTTTAATTAAATTTATTTGTATGGGACTTCGCCAAACTTTTAATAGTATTAGCGTAACTATTAGTTAGGGGCAGAAAAAGATAATCTACCCCCATTGTCCTAATTAAAACGAAATTATCAAGTAACCTTGCTGAAACTTCGCTCCTGTAACTGTTCTACCACTCAATCCCGGTGGTAAAAATATATTGCGCCTTTGGTCGCCAGCTTCAATTGTTACTTCTGGCCCTGATTGAGTAAGTTTTACTTGTTTTTTATCAAATCCAGGCAGAAATAGCTTTACTTGACGATTTGCGACATCAAACTCAATCGGCTTAGGAATTTCTGCTGTTTGCGTAAAATCGGGCAAAGCATCAATTAACGGTTGCCAATTCCCTACGGGGCTACTAGGAATAGTGCTAATAGTTAAAGGTGCAAATTCTTCGGTTGTTGGTGGATTAGCTGTTTGGTTAAATAATACCCCGCCAACATTTAACCCCACTTGCTGGGCGCTACCCCATAAATAAGTAGCCGTAGCGATCGCCATTGGGCTATCTGTAGTAACTAAATAAGCAATCAAGCGTTTGGGGTCAGCTAAAGCCGCTTTCCCTTGTTCTAAGATATTTGTAGCTTGGCTTGTAGGTGCGGCGAAATTATCTCCCGTCCAACCGACGTTAAACACTGTCGCAATTAATGGTTGCAGAAAAGGCGAAACTGTTTTAACTAAATCTGATTCGGTAATTAACTTCCCAAAGCGACGGCTATACCAGCTAAGACTTTCTGGCATTCCCAACATTCGCAAGGTTGTGACATCGCCACTGCCATCGTAAACGATCGCATCGTACTTGCCACTAGCATCGAACTCTCGCAGGGCGTTGAGTTCTAAAGCTTTATCCATTCCTGGCAATACTACCAATTCTTGCCCGTAAACATCTTTAATTACTGGTGTCCGCAGGTATTGCGCTTCTAGTTTTTTTACTTCGTCCCAATTGCGTTCTAATAGCGCTGAGGCTTTGAACTGCACCGCGTCGAGGTTGGAAGCAATTTGCTGTACTTCGTTGGTTACAGAGGTTTCTAACAGCAAATCTAGGGCTGAACCCGTATCTTGTAGCGCCAAAAGTACGCGCTTACCTTGGCTTGCTAATTTTTTCGCCGTAGCGATCGCTATTGTCGTGCGACCAGTGCCGCCTTTACCCAAAAAGGTTATTATCAATGACATTGTGATTCTTCAAAGATTAAGTCTACTTAAAAGGGTAATTCTTCAATGGATAGTTAGGGCTACCTACCAAGAGATATCCCCAACCCTGTGCGATTTCTAAACTGCTCTTAGTTCGTCTTCAAAAAACCAAGTAGCGAATTCGTCTTCAAATTGAACTACTACGCCTAAATTCATCCCGTCTAGCACTTTGAAGCCTTTAACTGTTCCAACTGCGCCTAATCGCTTAACAACTGGTGCTGGTACTCGATCCCGCAGACGGCAAACTTTTACTTGTTGTCCTATTTCCATGCCAACTTAAAATAATGTAATAAACCATGACTCAGTTTAGCGGAATCTGTCACCGCGCAGGAGTGCAAGTTTAATCTAAATCCAACAAAGGGGTGTACGATTTTTTGAGAGAGGGGTTTAGGTAGTAAAAAAAATAGCTAATGAAAAGAGTTAGGCTGAAAGAACGTTGGCTACCTGCAATTACAACTTGGCTTCCTAAGTTTAATCTGTTAAGAACCTTAGTCAGACGTGACTTAGAAGCACGATACAAAGGTTCGGTTTTAGGTAATTTGTGGCCTCTATTAAACCAACTTTCGCAGTTATTGATTTATACCTATGTGTTTGCGATCGTTTTGCAGGTAAAGCTAAGTTTAAAAGGAGTCCCAGCTAATAACATTACTTTCGGCTTGTGGTTGTTTGCGGGATTGCTACCTTGGATTGCTTTTACAACTGGATTAATTCAAGCTAGTACATCAGTGACGGCGCAGCCGAATTTAGTCAAAAAAGTAGTTTTTCCTTTGGCTTTATTGCCAATTGTGCCAATTTTGGCTGCTTTTATTGAAAGTTCTTTTGGTTTAATCGCCTTAATTATTTTATTTGCCATTTCCAGCCATACTTTTCATCCCACTTTAGCTTTACTACCGCTAGTCTGGTTGCCACAATTGATGTTAACGGCGGGATTAGGCTATTTACTTGCAGGATTAACAGTGTTTGTGCGCGATATTCCTCAAACTTTGGCAGTGATCTTAAATTTGTGGTTTTACCTAACGCCCATTGTTTACCCAGCTTCCGCCATTCCCGAAAAGTGGCGAATTTATGTATTTTGGTTAAATCCGATCGCAGCAATTGCTGAAGTCTACCGCGATTTAATCTTAGTTGGTTACATTCAGCACTGGGGAGAACTTGCCGTTGCGGCAATTGTTGCTAGTGTGGTGTTATTTTTGGGGTTGTGGTGCTACCGTCGTTTGCGCCCAGCTTTTGCTGATGTATTATAAATTCACCGACGATTAAAGCGATCGCCGTTGCTGCAATACTCGCAATAACTCCATACTTACCACCAAAACTAATACTCAAAGCGATCGCAGTTGTTAAACTTATATAAGCTATTGCAACGCTTTGGTGAGTCCACCCCGTTTGCTGCAAGCGTTGGTATAAATGGCTGCGATGAGCTTGAAAAATATTTTCTTTCCGCAGCAATCGACAAATTATTGTATAAGCCGTATCGGTAACTAAGGGTAAAATCACCGCACTTGCTGACCAAGTATGAATATAATTGTCGCTGGGATCGAGCAAACAAACTGCTATACAAGTGCCTAAAAAGGTACTACCCACATCGCCCATAAAAATCTTAGCGGGCGACCAATTCCACCACAAAAAGCCCCCTAAAGCCGCCACTAAGAGCAACCATTGCGGGCGATCGAGGTAAAACGCTAAAAAGCTTAACTGCACGATGCTAACCCCCCCTAGTAACCCGTCCAGCCCATCAAAAAAGTTGTAAAAATTAATTAAGGCAGTAATGGCGATCGCTGTAGCCAGAAATAAAAATAAATTATCTAGGTAGTTTGGTAAACCCCAATAAATGATTACCGCCTCTAGCGCCGAAATTAGCTGTACTAGATAGCGGATACTAGCTGGAAGGTTATATAAGTCATCTAAAATACCTACAACCGCCACAGGTGTTAGGACAAGCCACAAACCCAATTCTTGGGGTGCGAGGATGACGCTTGTAATAGCAAATGCTACGACAAATCCCAAGCCGCCGCCGCGTGCGGTAGGCTGAAGGTGAGAACTGCGATCGCTTGGAATATCTAATAAGTAACTTTTTTGTGCCATTAGCCTCACGATCGCTAGACTAATTACAAAACTAGCTCCTGCTAAACTTACCAATAACATCACACTTTTAATAGTTTTGCTAATCCTTGGTCTAAAGTATAAGGCGACTGCCAATTTAAAGTCGTCTGAATTTTACTGCTATCAACGACCAGCGAACCTAACAATCTCTCGACAATTGCGGTATTTAAAGGCAAATTCTTTTGAGTCGCTTTTTGTCCCAAGTCGCCGATATAGCCAGCAATTTTAAGTAAACTTGGCGGTAGGGGTAATAAAGTGCATGGTTTACCTAAGTTTTGGGCAATTTTCCCAATTAATTCCGGTGTAGAAATATCTTCGCCATCGCTGATATTAAAAATTTGATTTTTCCCTTGGGGATGAACGACACTTAAAGCGATCGCATTTACTAAGTTTTCTACATAGACAAAACTGCGGCGATTTTTGACAAGTCCCAGTGGTAACGGTAAACCTAGATTCACTAACTTAATTAATCGCTCCATATTACCAGGATTTCCCCGTCCGTATACTAAGGTAGGACGAAAAATTGTCCAATCCATAGTACTCGTGCTAGATAGTTCGATTAAAGCTCTTTCTGCTTGCAATTTGCTTTGTCCGTAGGGAGTATCTGGCTGACAGGGAGTAGTTTCAGTTAACGACTGCTGACTTACCGTTGCGATCGCACCTATAGAACTGATAAATATAAAGTGTTTAACTTTGGCACTTACTGCTTGCTTGACAAGATTTTCTGTCCCGGCGGTATTAACTGCAAAAAATGCGTCATTGTTTGATACTTGTTGCAAAATATGCGCTCGTCCGGCTAGATGTATTACCGTATCAATTCCTTGTAAAGCTTCCGTCCAATCTGTATTGCCATTAATTTCATCTATTACTCGCACTTCAACATTTTGAGAAAGCTTGGAAAGATTGCGAGTAGCAGCTACGACGCGCTGACTTTGTAATTCTAAAACAGGGATTAAATAACTGCCAATAAAACCTGTAGCCCCGGTCACTAAAATATTCATACTAATTTATCTGCTAATTCACCCATGTTTAAACTTTCCATGTTGTAAGTTTTTTGCAAATACGAGTAATGTTCTAGGATATTTTTTAAAAACAATAAGTTTTCCTCAGTATTCACCCCAAAGTTATGAGGATGCCACCATAAATGGTAAATTAGCCCTTTTTTTGCTGCATAAGTCATAGCTGATAAAATTCGATGCGATCGCAATTTTTCTAAAACTTTTAAGCGCGGATTGTAAGGACGCAAAAATCGGCTAGAAGGAATGTTTATGGGAAAATTAGAATTAGTAATTGAATAGCAATTAGAACCAGAAATATTTATATAAGCATCTAGTAACCTTATTCCTCGCCGCAACCATGATTCGTTTGCTTTGCTAGTTGGACTATAAAACCAAGCAGATTCATTACCTCTATAAGCTTTAATTCCCAAACTATTACAAACATCTAAATAACTATTATTAAATTGATTTCGAGGAAAAATCAAACTTTTTAGTTCCCAGTTATTTCGATCAAAAGCTTGCTTGGCTGCTTGTAAGTCGGCGTTAAATTCTTCTAAGATTTGACCTAATTCTAAACAATAATAATGAGAAAAAGTATGAGTACCAATTTCTTGAGATTCGTAAGATAATATCTGTTTTAACAAAGAATAACCGTAATGAAATGGATCTTCTTTTTCATTATTTCCCATAGATTCAATACATTCATAGGGGGAGAGATTTTTATTAACATATTTAGGCTTTTTTTGAGGTAATGCAGCAACTAATTCTGTTTTTTGCTCGAAACATAAAAAGCCAACGGTTGCCCAAGTTGCATGAATGTTATAACGATTGAATAAAGCTAATATTCTAGGAATAGCCAAGCGCCCGCCTAAAATATTGTCTTGATAATTTTCAATACTTCTATTATCCCGAACTCCCCAATAAAGTTCAAAATCTAAAGAGATAACTAAAGTCCCGCTTCTTTTTGCCATATTATTTAAACTTACAAAATGCCCATTTCTCTATAATATTGAGCCAGTCTTTTAAATACAAAACGCTCGTCATATTCTGCTTCAACTCGCTTTCTACCTGCTTTACCAAAATCTTGTTTAAGGCGATCGTTTTTGAGGATTGTCCCCAGTGCTTCAGCTAATTTTTCGCTGTTTTTTGGCGGAACAATTAAGCCAGTTTGATTGTGTATTACCGCTTCGCGACAACCGCGAATATCTGTAGCAACAACGGGAAGTTCCATCGCCATTGCTTCTAATATTGAACGCGGTAATCCTTCTCGATAAGAGGGAAGAATAAATACATCAACTAATCCTAATAACTCAGGAATATCGCTACAAAGACCTGTAAAAGTAACGCAGTTTTCTAAATCTTGCTTTTGAATGAAAGTGTTTAGTTGAGATTGAAAAGCATCTCTTTCGCTACTTAATTGCCCGCCAATAACTAATAAATGAACTGGAAATTGCGAACGAAGTTTTACTAAAGCTTTGACTAATTCTAAATACCCTTTCTCGGCGGTGATTCTACCTGTTGTAGCAATGATAGGAATAGAATCGGGTAGGTTAAGCGCTTGTTTTCGTCGCTGTTGATATTCGTAACTTAAACTTGAACGACAAAATCTTTCTGTATTCACCCCATTACCTAAGTAACGCAGTTTTTGGGAAGAACAAAGACCGGTTTTTTCCGCAGTAGCTAAGTCTTCACGGCTTTGAACTAAAATTAAATTTGTGAGCTTGGCTGCAAACTTTTCTACGCTGTAGTAAAAACGGTATCGGTTTACAGGCATATTATCATGAAAATAAAAGCCGTGAGCCGTATAAACTACTCTTTTTGCACCCGCAACTTTCGCCGCAATTCTTCCTAAAACCGATGCAATAGGTGTATGGACGTGGACGAGGTCGTAATTGTTTTCCCGTATTAGTTTTGCTAAATAATAAATACTTTTTAAGTTAGAAATAATAGAGATACGCCGCTCAATTTCAATTGGATAAATTACATATCCTTCCTGCTGTAATTGTTCAACATCATTACCAGGAGAGCAAGCAATTTCCACCTTTATACCTAAAGAAGAAAAGTAGTCTATTTGAGCAAGTAGAAGATACTTAATAGTGAACCCAACTGCACATACTTGGAGAATCTTCATCACACTTTATAATAGTCTTTGTACCAAGCTACAAAACGCTTGATTCCTACTTCAATTTGAGTATTAGGTTTAAACCCTACATCAGCATACAAATCGTCTATATCTGCATAAGTTGCGGGTACATCACCTAATTGCATAGGTAACATATTTTTCTGGGCTTCTTTACCAAGACAATCTTCCAATACTTTAATAAAATACATTAATTCTACGGGCTGATTGTTGCCAATATTATACATTCGATAAGGCGCATTACTTGTACCGGGGTCTGGCTGATTTCCCGACCATGTAGGATTAGGTTGAGGTAACTTGTCCATAACTTTAGCAACTCCTTCTACAATGTCATCAATATAGGTAAAGTCTCGCTGCATTTTCCCATGATTAAAGACATTAATTGGTTGTCCTGCTAGTATGGCTTTGGTAAACATAAAAAGTGCCATATCCGGTCTTCCCCAAGGTCCGTAAACTGTAAAAAAACGCAACCCTGTAGTTGGTAATTTGTACAAATGGCTGTAGGTATGTGCTAATAATTCATTAGCTTTTTTAGTAGCCGCATATAAACTAATAGGATGGTCTACATTATCATGAACGGAAAAAGGCATTTTAGTATTAGCACCATAAACTGAGCTAGAAGATGCAAATACTAAATGTTTAACCTGGGAGTGACGGCAACCTTCTAAAATATTAGTGAAACCAATTAAGTTACTATTTATATAAGCATGGGGATTTTCTAAAGAATAACGTACCCCAGCTTGGGCGGCTAAGTTAACAACTACATCAAACTGTGTTTGAGTAAATAATTTAGCTATTTCCTCAGTATCAGCCAAATTTATTTTTTGAAACTGAAAATTTGGCTGTTTTTGTAATTGAGCTAATCTAGCTAATTTCAAATTTACATCGTAATAGTTATTTAGGTCGTCAATTCCAAATACTTGCTCATTTCTGCTCAGTAAATATTGGCATAAATGAAAACCAATAAACCCCGCCGCACCAGTTACTAAAATACTTCTCATAGGTTTGTTATGCTGGTTGTAAAATTACTGTAAAACTATATATGCTCAATTCTTCATCAGCCATAGCCCTAAATTCTTGAGATAATTTTGCTTTAGATAAAGGTAAAGTATCCCATCGCCTAATTTGTACGACTTCTGGATTGAAACCTGCGGCTTTGAATAATTCTAAAAGTTGCGAGTATCTTAGTCTGTTTGCATAAAAACCAGAATTAGCCATAAAGTTAGATTCCCAAATATCCTGAGAAAACCTTAAACTATTCAAGTCTCCCAAACTATCTACTAAAGGAATTAAGTGAGAGCAAATACCATTAGGTTTAAGTATTCTGCGTAGTTCTTTTAAAGTAATTAAAAGTTCCGAGCGCCTAATTAATTCTATAACTCCATGCGACCAAATAAAATCTATAGAAGAATCGGGAATACTTCGTAGTGATGATAGTCCTGATGTTAAGTAGTTAGCCGAACATAAATGAAGTATATCATCCAAGTTTTGGCAGTTTTCTATACCTGCAATTGGTAAGTTTTTAGCAAGTAAAAACTGTGCCATTACTTGATATTTTGCTATATCTTTTCCTGCAAAGTCCCCCACATCAACTAAATAAGTTTTGCTTCCACCCAAAGCTTTACTTATTAATGCCGAAAAAAGCGAATCTCCTGGGCCTAGTTCTAAGCTAACAAACTCTTTATCAGTTGATTTAAACCTATTAAAATGCTGAGTAAAAACTTGATAAGCATAGTTAGGCTCATCCATATTGCCATGAGAGATTAAAGCCAAATTTTTCCAAAAATTATAAGGAATTGGCAGCCGAGACAAAATTATTTTTGCACTTAGTTTCATCCACCAGGGTATATAACTTTTTTGCATCGCTCTTACAAGCTCCAATAGGTAATTGTTTCTGGAATTGTAGCAGGTTCAATAACAGATTTTATATCCATTAAAACTCCTTCTAAATTGATACAATTAATTAATTTAGGTAGATTATCTAAATAGAACTTATGATTGACTGCAAATATCAACGCATCTAAATCTAACAACTGCGATAAATTTGCTAAATCAATTTCATATTCTCGCCTCGCTTCTTGAGGATTTGCGATTGGGTCGTGAACTAATGGAACGATCCCAAATTGCTGTAACTCTGCGATAATATCAGGAACGCGACTGTTGCGTAAATCTGGAACATTTTCTTTAAAAGTTAGCCCAAAAATACCTACTTTAGCATCTTTAATTGGTAAATTTGCTTGAACTAAAAGTTTAACTAATCTCTGACCAATATAAGCACCCATGCTATCGTTAATTCTACGACCTGCTAGTATAACTTGGGGATGGTAGCCTAATTCTTCCGCTTTGGTTGTTAGATAATAAGGATCTATGCCAATACAATGTCCGCCTACAAGTCCGGGTGTAAAGGGTAAAAAGTTCCATTTAGTATTAGCGGCGGATAGGACTTCATGAGTGCGAATACCCAAGCGATCGCATATTAAAGCAAGTTCGTTCATCAAAGCAATATTTAAGTCTCGCTGAGTATTCTCTATAACTTTGGCAGTCTCGGCTACTTTAATTGAGGTAGCTTGATAAATTCCAGCATCAATAATACTATTATAAATTCTACTAATTGTCTCTAAACTTTCTGGGTCTTCTCCCGCCACTACTTTAATAATTTTTTCTAAAGTATGAAATTTATCGCCCGGATTAATGCGTTCTGGCGAGTAACCCAACTTAAAATCAACGCTCTGTTTTAACCCCGATACCTCCGCTAAAATTGCGCCGCAAATATCTTCCGTTACTCCAGGATAAACGGTAGATTCGTAGACGACAATTGCTCCAGGTTTTAAAACTTTACCGATAAGGCGCGAAGCTTTAATTAGTGGGTTTAAATCTGGGCGGTGGTTGCAATCTATGGGCGTTGGAACAGCGACAACAAAAAAGTTTGCCGATGCCAAGTCTTCTAAATCATTAGTAAATTTTAAACTAGAACTTTTTAATGCCCCAGGCTCTATTTCTCCCGTACTATCAAACCCATGCTTTAATGCTTCAACTTTCGCACTATTAATATCAAAACCAATAGTATGAGAGAATTTTCTAGCAAAGGCTAAAGCAACAGGCAACCCAACATAACCTAGACCAATTACAGCGATGCGATCGCTCATTTGTTTTCCTTCATTGATAAACTGGGTTTGATTCTAATAAAAAATTTCTAGCTAATAGTGCCTAATTTTATTACTGTTAAAGATTTTTTTGCTGTTCTAACCAAGATTGAAACATCAATACGTCCCATAGATGATACTGCCAATTGCTTTTGCCTGACAAATGCTCTAGCCATTTTTGGCGGATTGGCTGGGGTTGAAAAAAACCTTCTTGCTGTAGCCTGCTTTCATTTAACAGCGATTCTGCCCAATCGCGCAAAGAACCGCGCAGCCAATCATCAATTGGAACTCCAAAACCCATTTTTGGGCGATTTATTAAGCTTGTCGGGACGTACTTAGATAACACCTGACGTAACAACCACTTACTTTCACCGTTGCGAATTTTTAATGCTAACGGTATTTGCCAAGCAAACTCTACCACTCGGTGGTCTAAAAAGGGAACGCGAGATTCTAAACTAACACCCATACTCGCTCTATCTACTTTAGTTAAAATATCGTCAGGCAAATAAGTTACCGAATCCAAATACATCATTTGTCTCGTAAATTCTGGCAAATTTGCCCAATAATTGCGATTTGTTAGCGGTGTATCTGCTTGCGACGCACCAATAACCAACGATTGGGGGTGTTTCCAATGACTGACTAACCCCGCGTACATAATTTCTGGACTTGCGACTTCTAACACCTCTGCCAATTTGTGCAATTTGTCTCCAATTTGGCGTTGTTTGAGCTTGGGCAGCCTGCTGAAAGCGCGATCTAAGTTTTGAGGTGAAAAAGAAGTTAAACCCCGCGAAATTACTTTTCTCGCGCCCCTAGGCATCCAACCAATTTGCCGCCAAATCTTTCTTCCCCAAAAGTAACGGTTGTAGCCTGCAAATAGCTCGTCTCCACCATCCCCAGAAAGACTAACTGTAACTTGCTGTTTGGCTAACTGCGACACTAAAAAAGTGGGAATTTGCGATGAATCAGCAAATGGTTCGTCATAAATACTTGCTAACTGGGGAATAACAGCGAAAGCTTGGGCGGGAGTAACATATAATTCGGTATGCTCGCAGCCTAAGTGTTGCGCTACAGCTTGGGCGTAAGGCGCTTCATTGTAAGCGTTTTCATGAAAGCCAATCGAAAAAGTTTTGACTGGGCGATTGCTTTGAACTTGCATTAAAGCAACAACGGTAGATGAATCAATTCCCCCCGATAGAAACGCTCCCAAAGGTACGTCTGCAACCATCTGACGACTAACCGCTTCTTTAAGCAAGCTATCTAATTGGGCGATTGCTTCGCTATCGCTACCGCCAAAGGGATTGTTGACTCCTGACTCGGCGACTTCTTTAATAGACCAATAAGCTACTGGAATAGGACGATTTGTATCTCCCCTAATCGTTAGTAGCGTCCCTGGCAACAGTTTATAAATATTTTTATAGATAGAATGGGGGGCGGTGATGTAGTTGTGGCGCATGAGTAAAGCTACAGCATCGCGGTTAATTTCTCCCAGCCATTGGGGATGAGTTTTTAAGGCTTTAACTTCCGAAGCAAACAGAAAAGTCTTACCCATCCAGCCATAATATAAAGGTTTTTCTCCTAAGCGATCGCGTCCTAAATGCAAAACTTGCTCTTTTCTATCCCAAAGCGCAAACGCAAACATCCCAACAAAACGCTCTAAAGCTGCAACTATACCCCACTTATGGCAGCAGGCTAACATAACTTCGGTATCGGAATTACCGCGAAACTTATAGCCAAAAGCTGCTAATTCCTGTCTCAATTCCAAGTAATTGTAGATTTCGCCATTAAAGACAATTACATTGCCACTATAGGGGCAAATCATCGGCTGATGACCTTCTACGGAAAGGTCTACGATAGATAAGCGGCGGTGTCCTACCGCAATTCCCACCGACTCATCTACCCAAATGCCGCGATCGTCAGGGCCGCGATTTGCTAAAGTATCTGTCATCGCGCCGACGGTAGCTTTTAATCTTTCAGCGCTAGATTGTGCTGAATAATTAATAAACCCTGTTATTCCACACATTTATTTTTTACTACCTACAGCATCTAAATAAAGTTGTTCGTACTGCCTAACTATTGCTGCAAGTGAATAATTTTCTTCAATTCGCTGCCTAGCTTTTACACCAAGTTTATACCGTGCTTCTGCGCCAATCTCAATTAACTCTGACCAAGCTTTGCACAAAGCCTCCGCATCTTTCGGTCGGATTACGATTCCCGTTTCGCCAACTATCCAAGCCGAATCCCCTACATCTGTGACTACACACGGCACTCCACAAGCCATAGCTTCACCAATTACATTAGCAAATCCTTCGGTAATAGAGGCTGAAGTTGCAATATCTATTGCCGCAGTTAAATAGGGTATATCTTGGCGGACTCCTAATAAGTGTACGTGTTTAGATAGGTTTAAACTAGCAATTAATTCACAAAGTACTTTGTTACGATCATCTATTTCTTCTCCAGCTAATAGAAAATGGGTTTCGGGATAAGTGTTAAGTAACAACTTAGCAGCTTTTAAAAAGTTAGGATGATCTTTTACCGGGTCGTAGCGACCAAATAAACTAATTATAAAGGTATCTGTGGCTACATTTAATTCGGCACGGATTTTAGAGCGCGCTTCTAAAGAAGGTGTTAAAACTTTAGTATCAAAACCATTAGGGATAATTTTAGTTTTGCTGCTACGATAGCCTATTTGTTCGTGTTGATAAGCGCCAAGCTTGCTATTGTAAATAGTTTTATTTGGCAAATAAGATAAGTAAGCAAGTAGCTGGCTAATTTTTATAGTTGCAGTTTTGGCATCTAACTTAGACAAAGCTAAGTGACGCACATTCCACAATACAGGTTTAAATAAAAAAATACTAGCTAGTTGAGCGGCGATATTCCCATGTGATAACCATCCTTGGAGCAAGTCTGGCTGCAATTGCCTAACCGTAGAAATAAAACGGCTAATAGCAGCTATAGAAGGCTTTTGCGGCGAGATATTTATAGCATATACAGGAATATTTAAGGCTGCAATGCGATCGCCTAATCTACCTTTATCCATTAAAGAGATTACCACCGGGTCGAACAAAGTGCGATCGCTTAATGTTAGCAATTTGTAAAGCATCATTTGAGCGCCGCCAGCACAAAGATCGGTGATAATATGAACTACTCTAATGCGCTTAGTCACTTCTAACCCTCCACTGACCTTCTGCTAATCCTAAAATAAATGACCAAATAATTGCTTCTTTAGGTCTATAAAATGTAAAATCTATACTTTGACAAAGTAGAAAAAAAGCAAATATCAAAAATGCCGAATGACACTGATAATAAAATGTTTGCCAAATTCTTTTTAAGATTAAACCAAATATAATAAAGGACAAAATACCCAAGCCAAAACCATACTCAATCCAAATGCTATGAAAAGTTGGCGGGTAATAATAAGTAGTGTTAACTAAGTAAGTAAAATCATTCCATAATATATAAAAGTTATTCGACAAAATCAGCGATGAAGCTGCATTAAATCCCACACCTAAGAGCGGAATTTGACCAGATTGTAATAAGTATCCTGCATAATTCCATATTTCCGTTCTCCCACTAAGAGTTAATAGTTGCTTGAAGCTTGTATAAACTGCCAAAAACGAAAGAAAATTTTGCCCAAATAAATTTGTAAGTAAGTAAAATGCTAAAGCAAATCCTACTAATACTAAGGCAACAAATTTAGCGACTTTAAATATTT
>QQTW01000940.1_pt1 | contig 19679 bp, 28 predicted proteins | sample 1904831 | NCBI WGS metagenome assembly QQTW01 (sample SAMN09435610, study PRJNA476489) | Subsurface metagenome, whole genome shotgun sequencing project. | reverse complement strand
TCTGGATTCACACCGACATCGCTACATCGCTCTGAAACAGCATCGCGACGGTATGGGCGGCGGGATGCTATCCTTCCGCATCAAAGGCGGCAAGGAGGCCGCCGAACGCTTCTGTCGACTCACGACTGTCTTCACCCTCGCTGAAAGCCTCGGGGGCGTCGAAAGTCTGGTTGAGCTCCCCAGCGGTATGACGCACTCGGGTATCCCACAGGACCAACGCGAGGCCGCGGGCGTGTTTGATGACCTGGTGCGACTCAGTTGCGGGGTGGAAGATGCGACGGACCTAAGGGCCGATGTGCTGCAGGCGCTGGAGAAGGCTGTCGTGGTGGCCAAGATCAACGCCGCGAACGCGATCAATGGGTACCATTGATGGAGAGAAGGTTGAATTTTCTGTTGATGCGTTCTGATGGTTTCTACGTACAGAGGATCATGATAATAGACGGCAAATTTACGAGTGATGAGATTCGTTCCAGATTTATTTCGAAAACATTGACAGGAATATGATCGATATATGAGATTGGTCAATATCATCATCGATGGTTCGAACGGGCCTCCAAGAGCTCATACTTTGTTATATCTCGCCAGAAAACCGAAGTAAAGCAGATAAGCAGATCATGTCAGCTAAAGGTGGTCGATGTTCCGTCAAGCATCGTAAGAAGGCGGAGATCTGTCGGAGTTCCAAAAAAGGCACTTGCGTCAGGAGAGCGACAATCACGTGATACAGTCCATCAGCATAATCATGTGATCAGCCTTCCTAGGCTTGCTCCAGTTGAGCCGCAGCCGAGAAACTTCACGTCGGACGCGTGCCACACTTTCGTCGACCATCTGAGCCAAGTGACAGCTCAACTTTCTTTCGTCTTTTGGGCCCATTTGAATTTTCTCCATAATCTCTCGGGTTTGGAGATCATCGGAGACTACTTTTCTATCTTCTAAACAGCTTGTGGATGGAGCTATTTTGACCGGAAGCTGGATTTTGGTGGATGGCTGTGACTCGCTGGGCGGGTAACTTAATGGTGGTGGAGGCAGCAGAGCCTCATTGATCACGTTATCCGCGGCTAACGCCTTCATCAAGACGCCGCGAGACAACGCGAGACAACTAAGGAAATTCTTGGTGTAAACCGGTCCGCTGCGTGATAACCGGGTATATCTCTCAACCGTCATGTCGTTCAACTTCAGCTTCACGGGAGACGATATCGATGTCGATGAAGAGCCTACCAGACATGACGCACAAACGGCCATGGACGATTCGGCTAGAGTTCAATTAAATTCATCCCGGAAACTTGTACCTCCCAGGAACCACTCATTGGATGAGCTGGTATAGTCCTGGTTCTCACATTACCATACTTTGAGTTCCTGGGAAAGCCGTACTGAAACTTCATATTCTGTCCTTGTTGAGATCAATGTCACCATTGATCCACTGTTTCATCCCATGGATACAATTCACGATGCTCCGCTGTTATTCGTGTCCAGGCCGAATTGGCGCGTCTCATTTCATTCTGTCCGTTGAGAAATCTGGCTGGACCACTTTCGGATGATCTAAACCTGGACTACTTCAGAAAGCCAAGTCGCTGATGGTAGATACTATCCCTACCAGCTTGGCCATCTCCCTCGTTCCATCGCCTATCGCACCCTTCAGATCGCAATGCCCGACGGAAGCACGGTCCGCATCCCGCAACGCGAACTATTCGATGTCCGAATGCAGCTCATGGCTGGCGACGACGCTCTAGCCGGTTCAAGATCCACAGTAGAAACACTCTTAGGCGGAAACGATGTTCAACGTAGCGTCTACGAAGGCGGCTTAAAGAGCTGGGAATGCTCGCTTGACCTGGTGAAACACCTCGATGGCATAAAGTTCTGGCCATACAACTCGAAGGGACCACTTAATCCGAACCCAATACATATCCTTGAGGTACTGCATGCCGATTTTCAGGCCTCGATGACCGACAATCTTGGCTAATGGACCCATGTTGAAAGCTGGGATGTGGTACCGCCATACCCACCCTTCATCTATTCCAGCGCGCTCTCATCGAGAGTCATCACGGTCGTCATTTTACCGTGGCGGACTACAACATCGACGTGCTGCGACTGGTGACGATCCCAAACTTGCTGCTTTCGTGGTACCTGGTCCAACAATCCAAGCTTGATCCGCCGATGGACTGGACCGACGAGTCAGATCTGGAGGTCACACCGGCCCTGTTGGCCCGCTTCGTCGATCATCTGAGACAAGAGAACATCGCCATCGACGCCGTGTCGGGTGCCTGGGGCGAAAAGTTTATCGATCTTATCGGGCAGATTCCGACTCCGACAACACGAATGGTGCTAGCCAGCGAGACGATCTACTCGCCAGACAGCATGATGGATTTTACGAAGGTGGTGCAGGGGGCAATGTTCCATGCGTCACGAGCCCTTGCTCTGATTGCGGCTAAGAGGCTGTACTTTGGCGTGGGTGGGAGCGTCGACGATTTCATTCGTGCCATCAAGCAGCATCCAATACTCAAGCCGAGGGTTACAAACGTGGGCAATGAAGGTGTAGCGAGAGTGGTAGTCACATTTGTGAAACTACCAGGACGCTGTGTAGGACCACTCAACCCTCTTCTCCAGCATGCAATACGCTGATGGCACTCGGGGTTGCTTCTAAGCCACCACGTCCCGAATTGCTGCTTCGGGCGTCTCTTTCTCGACCAACACCACCCGCTCGTACCGACGTCGACGACGGAGACGCAGGAACCCATCGATCATGAAGATTCCAGTACAACAACTGAAGATCAACAGAACGAGCAGTAAATCTCCCCAACCCGGATTACAACCGACAGCTCCGAGTCTTGATGAGCAGCTACCTCCCACCCCAACTGCATGTCGACCGTGGGTACACCCACCCTTGAGCCGAAACGAGCCACTGTAATGCTCGACGTCAGACTCACTGGTGCGCATCAGCAGACGATACGTCGGCTTCGAGTCCAGATCCCTCGGAACGGTCCAGTAATACAACATGACGCCCATCTCGTTGAACATGCAGGTTTCATTGGCCGTGAACATCAAAAGTCGATGCACACCGTCAGGTCTACCAAACGGGCCATCCGCATCCCACCAGGGCTCGGAAGTGGTGGGAGCTATAGTATCCACAGGCGACCATTATCAACATTATGATCGAACACGTGGAGTGGTAAACGAGAGTATAGCAACGTACGCATGATATTTTGAACAACAGAGTTGTTTGTAGCAAATAGCAAATCGACGGAATACAGCGTCATAGGATCCGGAATCTCCTGAGGATGACCAGGCACCGGACGGCCCATTAGGTTGCCCTTGTACCACACCCACATGATTTCTTGCTTGGTCTCGTGCCGCCAGACTTCGTGGTCGTCGAAGAGCAAGGGTTCGATGAAGTCGCCGACATGGGAGTGTTCGACGTCGAACAGGGCCTTTCGTCCACCCGGGCCGGAAACGGTCATCTTGCATTCTTCGGGTGACATTTTGGGAGCACTCATCTTGTCGCGAATCATCATATTACACACAGTTTAAGATGTTTGTGGAGTCATGGGAATGGGCAAGCCTACTTGATATGTCGTTTTAAGAAGACGGTGTTGGTAGCGCTGCTGTGCCGCAGGGCGATGTAAGCATGAAACGTCATATGCATCCCCTGACAATGCGCCAGCCTCTCATCGGGATTGACCAGATAGAACAGGGCTGCATTGAAACTATCATGCAATTGAGCAAACGTATCGGATAGCATCCAAAGGTGGTGATCGCGTCTCGGATAGCATCCAAATGTTTTGAAAGCCTTGCGATTGGGTGAGATACGCAAATTAGCGACCTAATCAAGTTCCATCAAAAGTCATCATGCTCTTGGTCGGTGTCTTGCAATTAGATGCAAGAACATCAAAACCCTTCGGACTGAGGTACGCTCATTACTTGAACGCTGAGCTAGTTGTTGCTCATGTAGATAAGTGCATCGTTTGCCTAGAAGATCAATTTAAGGCTGTTGTACAATTAAAAACAACAATATTGAGCCTTCCCCATACTGCTCCAAAGCGTGTTTAAGGTGGTCTACAAAACGCCTTGGCGATGTATAGTTTTGAGAATACTTGCATCAGGACGGAAAAACATTCGAATGCTATCCCAGACGTGGGATGCTATCCGAGACGCGGTCACCACTTTTGGATGCTATCCGATACGTTTGCTCAATTGCAATTCCATCGAGAGAAGAAGATATCAGCCTATCATCGCCGTATGATTGACAGAGGCAGAGATCAACCATGCTCGTGATAGCATGATCAATGGAGAATATAAGAAAGAAAATCTTCGTCATCCATTCAATGAAACATGTAGAAATGAATGACACTCATCGCCAGAGCGGCAATATATATCCTCTCATCGTGGTAATTGCGACAAAGGTTGATAGTAAATCGCCACCGTTTCGTCCAACTTCTGAGTCTTCTTTAATCGTTGAGGTTGCAACCAGGACTTTTGATAGATGTCTACCTACTCTCAGGAGCTCATAGGCTGGACTAGGTTATGTATCAAATATCGTAACTCACTTCTTTATCCGTCCAGCTCGTGACGAAGGTTCGAACTTTTCATGAAACTATTCGTTCTCTAATACGCTGAACCAGTCGACTTGTCTACATATAATCAACAGTCTCTTCTATCTTTTCCCACAAGGATTTCTGTCTTGAGCTGGCCCGTCCCTGATCATGTTCCATTGACTCTTCATCGTTGTTAGCTTTCTTGCCAAACCCCCAAACAATCTTCGATGCTCTTCATTACAAGGACTCTCTTTAACCTCTCACCATCACCATAACTTTCGTTTTCTCAAAATTTCATCGCTGGCATTACCGTGTCCCACGAACCTCTAGGCCCTCTTCAAGCCACATACCCCTTATTACGTGCCATACATCGAATTAGATGTCCGGACTTGTCAGTATTCCCAGGCTTTGCTGCAGCGCAAAGCCAACGCATTGGCCTCCGCCGTCACCAACTCTACGAGGGATTATAAACCGAAACTCTTTTTATTCTGTATCTCATAACCCATCAAGACCGTACTCAGGGAGAGTTGAAGTACCGATTCCTATACATGGATTCAGGACGCAGATCCGGTCGATTTCAAGCCATGCAGAGGGCCAATTATCTCCTTCTCTACGACGGAGTCCAAGTCGAAAAGCCATCTTTCCTACATCTCATACTTCCTCAAACCTGCGCTCTGGGAAAACTGGAGGATGGATTTCTGTATATGGGTTTAAGACGCAGATTCGGGCGGTTGCAAGCCGTGCCGAGGGTGCCGCTGCGACCTCGAAGAAGACGAGTCCACGTACGTCTTTAGCTCCATCTTTTTCTCTTCCGGTTCTCAACTATCCTTTCGATGTGCTCCTTGAGTGAGCCTGCCGTTGATACCGTCACAGTCTACCCTGAACGTCTACTGGTGTACCATTCGGGAACAGGCAAGACGGTCTTCATTGGATGCTTGAAGCTCACCACCATCTTCCTGTTCATTTTCTCGACACTGGTTCTGGCGCCGGCATATATCCAGGCGCCAGAGAAAGACTGGTTCATGATTAGTGCAGGTCAGTAGATCTGCTATCTCATCTATCTTTTCCACTCCTTCGACAACAGGCTCAAGATTGCTCTCTATGCAGTCTTACTGGGCGGTGCTCTTCCCATGCTATTCGTGGCGTATACCACCTCCCCGTTCGTCGTCTACGTACATCTTCGTCTACCATATTATGCCCGCCGCTCGCCTGATATCCTCACCCGCTTTTCTCGGACCCTGGCGCCCACGACGGAGCTTGATATCACCACGATGCGCTTCACCGGCTGGTCAGGGATTACGCGTGTCCGATTGGGCGAGCTCAAACCTGCTCGAAAACGTCTCGGCGTGGTCAATCTCACTCGTATGATTCCTTCTAACGACCACCCTCCTGCTGGGATGCTCTCATCCGCAAACAGCCCAACTTCAAAGACGTTGCCACCTGCAACCAAGAACCCGTGGTGGCGGAAACAGCTTACGGACTTCTATGTCGGCAGTCCGAAGCTGGGAAAATCCAAAATGATCCGAACCAGCGCCATCTGGGAGAATATTCTCGCCGCCATCCACAAGGGCAGTCGATCGAGTTGATTAGGTCGACAATCACAATGGCAAATCATCGCGCAGAACCGAACGAAGATTGTTCTAATGATGCATTCTCTCCCGTTCCAGCTCTAGAAGCATCTTCAACACGCGCTCGTACGTCCACATGGTGATGGCACTGGCCGGTGCCGCCTTGATGAGACTGACGGTTAAACCCCGATAGAGACCTCGCCAACCTTCATAACGGACGATATGGCGAATGGTACCCAGGACACCTTGATAGGCGGGAATGTTCCCATAAACGTACTGTGTCCTTGTAGGACCCTGGACCTGGAGACGTTTACGGACGAGATCGAGCGGGAAGACCCCAGTCTTGGCCACGACCGCGGCGAACACCCCCGCCACGGCATCCGACGACCCGAAAGCCCAATGCAATCTGCTGAGCGGAGTTCGCAGAGCTTCATAGGCAGCGAAGAAGAGTCCCATATACGGCACCACCTGACCGACACCGGCTCCTAGACCTTGGAAGTATCCTCTTGCGCCTTCACTGCGGTAGATGTCCCGCACCGATCCCAGCAAGGAGGTATATACCCTCTTTCGACCCTGCGCTGCGAAACGCGTTCGGAGGAGATCAAGTGGGTATGTAGCCGTCGTCGCGATCCCACCGGCCACAGCACCCGAAATGAACGACTCCGCGGGTCCAGGGATATTCGGAGTGAGAGTGTTAAGGAGGGATGCGCAGCCGCGATACGCACTGAATTGGACCCCGCCGTAGAATAGATAGAGGAGTTCGGCAGGGACGTTGCCTTTCCAGAGTGCCTATATGCACAATCATTATACATGATCTTTTTACCGTATAACTCGTCCGATTGACATACGCGTACACCCTCTTCCTTGACGATCGTCTGCGCGGTATGAAAAGCTCCTCGGTAGGTAGAGTTCCATGATTGCGAGACTTGTTGGACTTGAAGCTGGAGTCGGATCTTGACCACGTCCAGGGGAGCAATGCAGAAGCTTGAGGATGATCAGCTCAGGAGTAAATGAATTAGCGGACTAGGGCGATGATCATACCGCGATATCAGCCCCGCCGTCGCCCCGGCCATTGACACCTGCGTCTTCGTTCCCTACGTCAAATATTTAGTATTAGATGTCGGTATTGAGAAGGTGGACGAGATGTTCGAACCTCATCGCGGAGATGCTCTTGGGCGTGCAACATGCATCAAACAAGCCCGCTGGGGGCATGGGCATCCACACTGTTGTCGTTGTGCTACGTTACGTCGGTTATTGACGGGACGTTGGAGGTTCAATGCGGTGGAGCGACCGGAGCGGATAAAGAAAGAGTCCGAGGGGAGAAACTGTGGCCAATCAGAACAAGAGATGGTCGCAAAATCGTCGAACGGCGCGGAGTCTCACATTTGATGAATAACCAATCAGAGGCCAGCATTCTCAAGGTCGGATCAAAATTAATCCGGCCTCCAAAACCTTAATCCTACGGCTACAATCGTCGACTGCAATCAGTGACGACAAGCTGTTCAAGACAGCTTTTACTACAGCCAACAATGAGGATCCACTGCTTCTGTCAACGATATGTACAACATGAGCCGCCATATTCAGCTTCTCCCAGATGGAGCGCTTTCAGCAGAGCATCACAACCACCGCAATGGAGACGCACTCTCAGCTCGGCCTCCTCGGCGCGACGGAGAATCTCGGAATCGAGTCAAGCAGAGGACGCAAAGTCGAATGCAAATATCGCGTCAAGGAAGGCAAAAGGGACAGGAAAGAGTAGAGCAGATACTGGTGCAAGCATGCATGCAGAAACAGGACCGAATATGCAGAGAAGACCACCCAAACCTCAAAAAGAGATGGAGCAAGAGCCGACCGCACCGTCACGGGCATCAACTGCAGATCAGAACACCAAACCTTCGAACCGACCTTTAGTGAGGAAGGTGCATATTGAGCGACCCTTTGTGAGGGAAGTAGCTGGAATACCAGACTATGTCAAACGGATCTACGCCAGAACTTGCGATATCGCCTTCCAGCGGGTCCCAGCGAACTCGATCGACAAACCTTTGAAGCGGCCTTTAGTGAGGAAGGTGCGTTTCGAGAAATCGCTTCCGAGGGATGTCGCCAGCCAGCGTGGCCCAGGCAATCCAATCAACAAAACTTCGAAGCGACCTTTAGTGAGGAGCGTGCGTTCCAAGCAAGCGCTTGTGAGGGATGTAGCTGGATTACAATGGCATGCTGAACGTTCATACACCACGAATTTCGATGCCGCCCGCCAAGGGATCTCAGAAAACTCGATCGACAAACCCCCTCCTTCGACTGCTCCTGCCAGAAAGCCGTTTCAAATCACGTATGAACGTTCGAACGCGTCCGGATGGAAAAAACTCTACTCAGCGAGTACGAAAAGGGTAGACAGCTCGCAACAGGTGGATAGATTGCGAAGCGCTGGACCAAGGATGTCCAAGTTGAGAGGGGAGGTGAAATTTCAGTACGACGGCATCAGGCACCTGAAAGTATTTGTCAGAAGCAACGAGAAGAGCAATCTCGATGTTGCCTTTTTGCGGGACTCGTGTCCGTGTCCACGATGCGTGGATCCATCGACGGGCCAGAAGCTATTCAACACAGCGGATATCCCGCTGAACATTCGACCGCGGAAAGTACATTGGGACGAGGCGCGGGATATCGTTCACCTGACTTGGGAGAATGATATCGAAGGGTACGACTCGCACGAAACCCAGATACATTGGGGATTTGTGCTTCGGTACATTGCTCGTCCGAAACTAGCACAACATCGGCACGAAATTACGAGGTCGTTTTTGTGGGATCGAGCAATCATGGAACGGAAGGTGCATTGGGTTGAATATGAAGAGTACATGACGCAGGAATGGGCTCTGTATCAGGCGTTGCTTCAGTTGAGGGAGTATGGGTTGCTGTTTGTCAAGAACGTGCCGGAGGAGGTGGACTCGGTGGAACGGATCGGACGACGTATCGGACCGTTGATGAATACGTTATATGGCATGACGTGGGATGTGCGCAGCGTGCCGAACCCGACCAATATCGCCTACACGCATCAAGAACTGGGATTGCATCAAGATTTGTTATATTTTGACTCGCCACCGGCCTTGCAACTGTTGCATTGCATGAAGAATTCGGCGACCGGGGGCGAGTCCATCTTCGCGGATGCCGTCCGCGCCGCCCATCTCCTCCGAGACACCGAAAACGAGTTGTTTAGAGCTGTTCGAACCTTTCCCGTGTCCTATCAGTACCGACGTAAGGTGGCTCAGCCGAAGAAGAAGCAAACCAAAGAAGGATTGGAGGAAGGGATGGACATAGTAGACATCAAGCAAACAAAAGAAGGATGGAAGGAACGGATCGCCGTAGTAGACATTGAACACTACCACCGGATCCGACCACTAATCGAAATCGCTCAGCACCCACTCGACCACCCCGTCATCCCTCGCATCACAAGTCTAAACTGGTCTCCTCCCTTTCAAGCACCCTACGAATACTCCTTCGGGAGACAAACCGAGCTCACGGAGCGATTCGAGTCGTATCTGAAAGCCATCCAAATCCTGAATCGCACGCTTAATGACCCCGCCTCGATTTTCGAACTTCGACTCGAACCGGGACAGTGTGTTATCATGAATAATCGACGCATCGTGCATGGGAGGAAAGCATTCGATGTGGAGCATGGCGAGAGGTGGCTTAGAGGAGCGTATCTAGGCGTCGATGCCTTCGATAGTGCGTGGAGAGTTATGGCTTCCAAGGCACTATGGGGACGTCTTGATGGAGGGAAGAAGTCAATTGGTGGGAATGAGAGATAGGGAGGGACGCTTGGGTTGTATTTGATGAGCGTTGAAGGCTGAGATATTCCTATCCTAACACTTTATACATAGAGCGATCATCGTCGTACGGCTGACGGGGGAAAGGGCTCCGTTATATGATTGGAGAGAGGGTACATTCCATGATATAGTTGACGAAGTGTTGTTACCAAGAAACCCTTCCAAGTTCGATACACGGTATTTATTGCCCCGCTTATCGAGCATGCTATCATCAGTTTACACATACCCCCTTCTCGAATCCGATGAAGATCTACTACGGTGCAACTCAAAAGACCGTCTTTGAGACGAACTAGTGTAGTGTTCAAATTATTCCCTCGTTGACTGAGCGAATAGCTAGATAAATTGACTAATCATCACGGGCTTCATCCAATCGCAACCAAGCTCTCCGACAATCCACCGCTTCTTTACGAACGTCTCGTTTCGGGTCGTCGAGAGCGATGACCAGGTTCTTGATGAGTGCTCGTCGATGAGGCAGCAACAATTCAGTTCGAGAGGAAAAGGCCGTAGGGAGAGTTTGAAGACACCGTAGCGCTGTAGTTCTCACTCTCTTCGGTTTCAATTGTATTGTCAGTTTTCGACATTGGTGGGTAGGTAGAGGAAGGAATTCGCAGCATTGATCGGTTTGAAGAAAAAGGACTTATCACGTACCGGTGGATTCGCAGGCTGATTTGGAGCAAGACAAGCCACCAGCCTATTAATCACGCTGGATACATGTCCCTCCACGGTCTTAGGCGCTTCTTGTAGTGTAATCAACACCACTTCCAAACTGGCTGATTTGACATTCGCGTCTGGTAAGTCGAGACTTTGTAATAACAGCGGAAGCAGGACGTCGAGTTGAGGCATGATGACTTCGGTGGGCATATGTTTCAGCAACCCCGCTAAGGCGATGAGATAGTTGGGTCGGACTTTTGAGTCGGCTTTCAAGAAGGCGGCGACGAGTTCTTGACTGCAATGCGCGAAGAGGCGTTGTTTGTGTAGAAGCCGAATCACGATGAAGTTGTCGACGGAAAGAAGCTCGTGAGGGGAAACGAGGATGGAGAAGCCTCGTGCTGTGGGAAGACCATACTGCGGATGAGATAGAAGGGAGAGAAGGTGGTTGAGGAGAGGTGTTGAGAGCGGATCGTTCCGGAGGATGGCTGCTTTGGTGAGCCAGAAGAGCGTGTTGAGGGAGTTATTGGCGAGGGAGGTGTTGTCGGATGAAAGAGATGTCGAGTCTTGATTTGTACCCAGCTGATTCTGTAACTTGGTGATAGCCTCTTGGACGGTGTCGCGGTGCGAAACCAGAAGCCACTTGTTAGCTAAGAGAGATATATGCACCAACAGAACGGCGCGAGTTGGGGGATCGGATTCTCGCAGGGACCAGTCAACTAATCCGGTAAACAGAGATTGGATGTCGCCGGTCATGGAAACCTAGTTGCTTGCGTTAGCTAGGGAATACCGGGAACGTGGATCAACAAACGCACTTCACGGCGAACGCTCGCCAGTAGGTAAGTTGACAGGATGATGGTGCGCGTTCGCTCAACCCATAGATGGCCCTTGTAGTCCACGGTGTGGAACCCTGAACTGAAGAGGGTATAGATATCCGGTGCCAGCCCCTGCTGCCTCTCGACTGGAAAGGTTCGAACAATAATGTTGCACAGCTTCCCAACCACATGAAGAACCGATTCGTCATTCAACGCTGTCGACTGGCCGTTGTCCGTGAGGGGCTGAACAATCTTCCGAACGAGTCCAATGACGAGCTTGTCAAAGTACATTTCGAGCTTCGGGTCCGTAGCAAGCTCTCTTCGATCGAGCACGTAGAGTATGGCCGATAAGATTGCGGAAGCATATTGAGATGACGATCGGTTGACTAGAACGATTTCTAGCTTGTTGAGAAGTCTTCGTAGCAACACCTCGAAAATATGCTCTTCGACGCTCAGTTTGGCAAGCACTTCCAAACTCGACAGATATTCGTCCGAGGAGCCGGTGTTCGAGTCCGGTAATCTGGCTAATAAAGCTGGGAAAGTAATGTCCAGAATTAGCGGAGGCTTGAAAGACGCTATTCGTCTCAACGCCTGCGTCGTCTGATGCCTCAGTTCCTCGCTGCCGTTCACTTCCTCCAGAAGAATGTCGTCAAAGTATTGAACGATCATTCCAATCTCTTCATCGGCAAGAAACCTTCGCAGTTCGACCATGTGACGCAGTCCCCGCAGCGCCACAAGTCGAAGTGACACATCTTCCTTGTTACTTCCCATCAGCGCCCGACTAAACACTTCGTAGAGACGATCCTTGAACGGCTCCAAGGGATTTGGGCTGTCCGGATACGGCTCGCGCGAGCTCCACGTTCCGTAGTGGACAATCGCTGACTCCAGCAGTCGGTCGATTACTTCCAGCAGTGCTCGTTGTTTGCCTACTGTTCCCGCATCTTGATAGATGGTCAAAATCGGTGGCAGGATCGCCACGATGACCAGCAAGAAGGCGGACAGAGACGCGGCGGACGCCACGCCCAGAATCTGACCAAAAGGCTTTGCCTGCTTCTGTTGAGGCTCGTGCAGCTGCTCACTAGCTTCCTTGATGATCAAGTTGAGGTATCGGGGCAGCGCCTTCGGGACCGACTGTGAGGCCTGCTCCGACGAGAAGCATGCTGCAATGGCGCCGACGGCCGTAAGAGCCTCATTGACAAGCTCGTCGTCTTGTTCAGCAAGAATCTCGATCTTCATGGCGTCCCACAGCTGCACCGAGTAATTGGCCATCGTTGCAGGATTGTACGCACGCGTACATGCTGTGATGGTCTGGATGACATCTTTCTGAAAATCGCTCAGCCAACCAATCCCATCATGGTTTGATCATTAAACAAGCTCACCTTGACATTTAGCGACGTATTATCAAGCTTGTCGAGCAAGGCCGGAAATGCATGACCGGCAAAGAGTGACGTCGCCGCAATGCACTCGCGCAGACGCGTCTTGAGATCCTGTGCCGTAATTTTGTACGGGTCATCTGGAGGCGGCCGGAACGTGATGGGAAAGTAGCAGAAGACCGAGTCGAATAGCGTCTAACGTCTGTAAGCAGAAAACGCTTGATCCGCTGGATATTTCGCACCTCAACATGATTTTTGATGTTCCATTCAATCATCACCACGCGCAACATCGAAAAGATGACCATCAGGTTCCTCGGGTCCTTTTCGCCACTAACCAAGTCGGTAATCCCGACGATGAAGCCTTCGCCCATCTCCTTGAGAGCTTGTCAAGTCAGCATGTCCATGATCATTGCTGGATATATTCCTTACCGGGCCGCTGGTCGGACATCAAGGTGTCCAATAGGGTGATGACAGCGAAACGAGTTCCCTGAGGATGGCGTGGAAGGTCTTGGGCGCTTGAGAACAGGCTGGCTTGATGAGTTTCGAGCCATTGGCATATAACGGTCAAACGTACGCTCTTGCCGTCTGCGCCGCATCCTCTCCGGCAAACCGCTGGGCATTCTGCAAAGCTCTAAGCCCTTGGGCCGCTTCCTTGAGGCCTGATGCATCGTGGATACGATCGCAGAAGAATTGTACGCTGACCGAAACTGCTTTCCTCTAAGTTTGTGTTTTCCAAGGGGCAATGCGACGACGTACTCTGCTGTCTGGTGAGGAATTTGGGGTCTACTGCGCCCAGGACTCCAGCGTAGTACGCAACCGCTAGTATATATTAACTTCTGCACACTTAAAAAGGGGAAGAAAAATACCTTTTGCGCGCACAGTCGCATCTTCATTGGTCAAGTAGTCTCCAAGCGATTGGACAACATCCAGTAGCTTAACCTCGCGTTGTTCGAGTTCTATAACTCGTTAGCTAAGCATTGATGTAGACTTCGACTTTGACAGTCACTGACTCTTGGCTACCTCGGTGCATATCTCCGCTGCCTCCTGCGCGTTTCCATCCACGCACAGCAGGTAACGCTGCGCGTCCGACATCGTCGAGATTTACATGTGAAGTCTCACGAACCGCGAACTGATGTTGTGCCGGGCGCCGGGTTATCGATAACATATCAGCCCCGCACTAGTCTTCATACGGTTAATGCCGGGACTAACTATATCCCGGAAAAACCCCACCATCTGCAGGAATGGCGAGCGATTTCGAACGGGTCGTCACCGCACTCACGGTGATGACAACTGTATAACCACTCCAAACTCGGTGAATTCAAGATTATTTCCGTCTTAAATACAACAAATGTGAGGAAATTCACGTTGTAGTCAAGACGAAGGGTATCAATTCTACCTCTGTCGCATTGTGACGGCGCTTTTAGAACCTCCACAGCCAGTGTGACGGAGGACATCAGTAGTACTTCCATCACACCGGCGATGGAGGAATCTAGTCACTCCTCTGCCAGGTCTCTGAATAATTCGAACAGCACCTCTGTCACAAGTACAACGAAGGAGTCTAACGGCACCTCTACTACCACCGCCATGGATGCCAACGGACGGCCAGCATGTCGAGTTATTAAAGCCAGCACCATCGTGCAGAGCCTACTGAAGGAGGTATCGGAGGACTTGTCTAGATTAGGCCGCTCTCCGTTGTTGGTAGGGTTATTAGCCAACGATGACCCAGCAGCTCGCATGTACGCCAATTGGACGGACAAGACCTGTAGTGAAAAGTGAGCTGTTCGTCGACCACCATCTGTATATATCATATGGCCGCTGATCTGATTCAATGTAGCGGCTTCAAGTATGAACTCCGAGAGGTCGATCGGCAAGACTTGGAAGAGCAATTGATCGCAGCCAATCGAGACGACAAGGTGGATGGGATTATCGTGTATTACCCCATCTATGGTAATCGGCAGGATCAATATCTGCAGCAAATACCGGACATGGATAAAGATGTCGAGGGACTCAATCATCGATACATTTTCAATATGTATCAAAATGTCCGGTTTCTGGATGAGCAGCAGCAGAAGAAGAGCATCTTGGTATGTTAAGTCAGATTAGCGAGAGATTGGTCGAGTCTGATTTTAATCAAACCGGAAGCCATGTACGCCGTTGGCGATCGTCAAGACGCTCGAACATTTGGAAGTGTACAACATGTCCCTACCCTATGGTGATCGACTGTCAGGTCACACCATCACAGTCATCAATCGCTCCGAAGTGGTGGGACGGCCATTGGCGGCTCTCCTAGCGAACGATGGTGCGTCGGTGTACTCGGTCGACGTAACTGGCGTGCAACTGTTCACGCGAGGGGAAGGCCTGCGAAAACGACGGCACGAGGTGGTTGATAAGCCTGACTGGAAGATGGAGGATTGCTTGTCATTGAGCGATGTGGTGATTAGCGGTGTTCCTGGCAGCACCTTCAAGGTGCCGACGGCATCAGTCAAGGAGGGGGCCGTGTGTATCAACTTTTCCAGCGACAAGGTATGGATGTCGTATCGTGATATACACTGCCAAGTGCATTGACGAATTGATGATGCAGAATTTCTCGCCGGAAATCAAGGAAAGGGCGTCCATCTATGTGCCGACGATAGGGAAGGTGACCATCGTAATTTTACTTCGAAATCTGTTGGTCAGTTTCTTCTTTTATCTGCAATCACTATCCTTCAGATGAGGGAATGTCGTGCGAGATTTGCTGACAGCCCACGCGTAGAGGATTGTCCGAAATCGAAGCGGCCGGGGGAACAGTTCGTCCACACCCGGCTGAGTCCTTTTAGTCAAAGCAAGACTATAGAACAGCGAGTTGATGATAGATGATACTCCTTGATTCTTCTTCGTGACGATCTTTGTAGGAGTGCATGGCCAGTGGACTCCGCTTTCGCCGACGCTTCTCACCCGAGTTTCGCACGCCTGCGCCAAAGCAAATGAGAAGTGGCATGAGAGGCTAAAAGAGCATTTTAGAAAAGACCTAATAATAAAGGAGGTAGAGCACCAGCTCATCGGAGCTTCTTCGATTGAGGCGGTCCATCCTCCTCGTCATTGTCATCAATGAACTCGAGCTCCTCATCTTCGACCTCTTCATCGACCAGATCTCTCGCTCGTTTCAACCCCTTCATCTTCCTCGTCTGTAGCTTATCCAGGTCCTGTCGTCCCAGATGCACTCGACCCATCTTATCACCCACGATATCCGTCTCGATATTCTTCGTCGGTCTCGCCTGTAGTCAAATCAGCATCATCTCGTCATCTTTCTCATCGAATCCCAACACAGTGCACTCGATCATTGAAAATGTGATATAGCGTAAGTAATATGTGAAAACGAACCTCTTGACCCCTTGGCTTCTTCAACGCCTCTCTCATCATCGCCTCATCCGCCTCTTTCATTCGACCCACTCGAAAATCCATCCTAGGACCCATCTCCTCGACCTCCACTCTCGGCAAACGCTGCCCGCTCTTTTTAGTTCGCAGCAAATAAACCCTCAAATGCATCTTTGGTTTTGGTTGACCATCTCCTTCCTCCTCCCCCGCCATGAACGACACGAGGTACTGCAACCCCTCGACATCGACCGTCTCGGTCTCCTGCCCTCGAAAGAAATCCGTAAAGAAAGATTTCGCGAGGGTGTATGCATTCGGCGTAGGACTCTCGAACGGGGTTCCCGCGAAGAGCAACAAGGGTTTTAATCCGACTGTGGCTTTCCTGCTCTTGAAATCCGTCAAAGTCCGAAACGAGTCTCGATCGAGATATAACTCGAGCATATCCAGGATCTTGTAATTGAAGGTGCGAATGAAGGTCAAACAGTCTGGTCGTTTTTTGGTATGTGCTCCGAAAACCAGTAAACTGGCGTCGTTCTTCTCCGAGAAGAATTCGAGACTCGAACCGTCTTCGAAGGGATGGATGGCGTTGGATTTGGTGAATTTGAGGGCTAGGGGTCGTTTGAGTGCGTAGAGATCTGCCATAGCTTGCTGGACGCATTGCGAGGCGGTGCTGCCTTTGAGAAATAGTGCTGTCTTGGGGTTCTCGGTGATGAGAGGGGCTTTGTGCTCGAGGGCCCGCTTGGAACGGGCCGTTCGGGGTTTTCTGATATGATGTTAGTTAGGTAGTTACGGTGCGGAGGGGAGAGGTACTTACATTTGGCGTAACATCGTAGTATATGTTGAATTGACGTTGATGGATTTTGAGATTTGATACTTTTAGATGGAGGCTGAATGTGTGGCTGTGGCTGGTGGGATGGTGTGGAGGGGCGCAAAAGGATCCTCGGCGCATCGATGTCACATGCCGTTTGCGCCCGGATTATACTCCGTCTGGGGGAGATCCCCGGACCCTCGACCGCAAACTACAGCCCACGTTTGTTTACAACGCTTCATAGATCATTAACAGGCTTGAATTGAGATTCATGATATGGCTTGTTGATCAAGTCTAGTTTATCAATTAGAGTGGGCTCAGTGTCGCTGTTAATGCCCTCTGCCAAGTCGAAGTCAACCACGGGCCAGCTCTGTCTCCTTCAAGATCCGCAATGGACAAGATAACGGCTCGAGTCAACGAAGTCCTTCTGGATCCGCGTCATGCTAGTACCCTTGCCATTGTGAAAGCTGCGCGCAATGGCTTCGTATATGGCGCCAAAGTCCGATTTCCACATGCATTGGTGTATGTCTTTCTCTATCCATACCTTTCTTTCGTTTCCCCTTCTTCATAGCCTTAGAACCAAGCTGACGAGATGGATCAATGGTCCAGCATGGTCTTTCTTTTCCGTACGGGTACCATCGCCGAGAAACTCCGCTTGATCCTACGAGCCACTCGACAACACGCACGTAATCTCGCCATCTACGCCAGTTTATATAAATTCACTTTATATCTTTTACGGACCACCCGCTCTTCTCCATCTCTTTCAGCGACGGGCCCAGCTGGTTCTGGGCAAGAGCAGCTCTCGCTGTTATCCTCCGACGCACCTAAATTGGGAGGAGAAGCGCGCTACGATACTTTCCTGGCGGGGTTGATTGGCGGCTACGTCGTCTTTGGTCGAGGCAGTCAGAGTAGCGTCAACCAGCAGATTACCATATACGTCTTTGCGAGGGTGGTGTTAGCGTTAGCGAAACTAGCTTCGTCGGCACTGTTGCCATCCGATGCTGGTGGGAGTGCGCCAGTAAACACGAATAAAAGAGGGGAGGGAGCACCAACAAGAAGGGATGGGCGGAAGGCGATTAATGCCTGGCCGTTGTTTGCAAGTCTAAGCTGGGCCGCCGTCATGTACCTCTTCAGATGGTATCCTGAGACGCTGCAGCCGAGTCTGAGGAGTAGCATGCGATATATGTTAGTAAATTTCGAATCGTTTGTTACTATCCAGTCTTTTTCTCCCACCTGTCTTCTTTACCCTTCTCTTGGAGCTTCTCTCGTCTACAAGATCTGGATATGATCACCCCTTTCGTCTGCATCTCAATTATGTCATGGAAATATGGACTAACCGATTGTATAGATACTCGAATGCCGATCATTGGGATAGTCTGAGGAATTTCCTGTGGCATAATCAGTAACAATGAAAATATCATGTTTTACAACTCAAGAGATCATCCCATGGCATGAAGATCTGCTGTCGCCGTCAAATATACGCTGAAGGCCTACCACCGTCGGGCTAACGGCGTAGGCCACTGTCTGTCAAACGTCTGACGACAGCCTGATGGTGCCGAGGGTATGACGACAAACTTCTGCTGTCCATTGTACGCCCAAGAGGAAGTTCTGTCGGGGGTATTGCGAAGGTTTGCTTCAATGAGTTAACGAGAATGGCATCTCTTTTTGTGGACGGTATAGCGAAACTGACAATAATCTGGTCATCTGATCGACGAAAATTTGCTCAACTGTCGGCTTGAGGCCATGAGAAAGGGCAGTTGTGAATTCGTGGCCACAAATTTGTCGAGCATCTGCAGGGGATCTGCAACTATCGAGGAGGGCCTCAAAAGGGATTGTTCGAGTACTGCGACGGCTCCAGGCCACCGGGGAGACTAGTGGGTGGCCATAAATTCGTCGAGCATCTGAGGGACCAAGTGGGTCACTTTAGGCCGTGGCCTAGAGGCACTCTCATCTAGGCTAGGATCAGGTGGGTCTTCTGGGAGCCTATTCGAGACGATCTGGGCCATAGGCAGATGGAGATCATCCGAGTCCTGGGCCATGGCTACAAACTCGTCAACCTTCGGAAGGGCCAGTTGGGTGTTGGAGAACACCGTTCGAGTCGCTGTTGGCCATGGCCACAACTTCGTCGAGCATCCAGAGTGAACCGAGCGACCTCCGAGAGAGACAATTCAAGCCACTCTAGACCATAAGACAGGGCACTCGATCGGTTGGCCACAGATTCGCTGAGCATCATAGGATCCAGGGACTCAGGAACTTCCGGAGGCCTTTCGAGTCACTTCAGGCCATGGCCACAAATTCGTCGAACATCTGAAGGACCAGATGGGCACCATTCGAGTACATAGCCTAGAGGCGGTCTCATCTAGGGAAGGATCATGGGGGTCTTTAGGGAGCTCATCCGAGTCCCTCTGAGCTTTGGCCACATATTCGTCAACCATCGGAGGGGCCAAATGGGTCCCGGGAAGGAGATCATTCAAGTCTCTCTGGGCCGTGGCCACAATTCCATTGACCATCGGAGGGCCAGCCGGGGCGACCGGGAGATCATTTGAGTCACTCTAAGTCATGGTCACAAAATTTTCGACCATTGGAGGCTAAATGGGCCCGTCTTCACGGAGATCATTCGAGTACCTTTAGGCCATGACCACAAATGGAGACCGTTTGAGTCATCTTAAACAATGGCCACAAATTCGTCGAGCATCTAAAAAGGCAAATGAGCCCATTCGAGGTCCTTTAAGAACCTAAACCCATTGAGCATCGGAAAGACCAAATTAGGTGTTC
>QQTW01000939.1_pt1 | contig 19686 bp, 14 predicted proteins | sample 1904831 | NCBI WGS metagenome assembly QQTW01 (sample SAMN09435610, study PRJNA476489) | Subsurface metagenome, whole genome shotgun sequencing project. | reverse complement strand
GGTGCTCTGGAAGCGTCGAGATGATCTTCAGGGAGGATATCTAACGGACATTTACTCTTAAGTATGTCCGTTGTTACACAAACTTGCCATCATGCGTGAAACGAGTACGCATTTGACGCGTGCAAATCCCAGGCCGAAGTAAGGACCGTTGCAATTGCTTTGATTTGTTATGAGAGAACAGCGACACAGAATCTGCGGTACTGCAAGCTCTCTCGCGCGCGATTCCAAGCAACAAAAGACCGGTTCCAGGTCCAAAATATTCGGCGACAGGTTGAACGACTAGCACACCAGAGTATAACTCCTTTTACAACAGCAGAACGAAAGCGGTTCTGGAAAGTCTTACATCCCAGACGCCAGGGAAACAGGAGATGCCCGCTTGGGAATGGGCAACAAAGAAGAACGACGATCTACAAGAAACCCTATGTGCGGCACATTAAGTATTTGTGACAAAATAGTCGTAGACTTCGTCCATTGGTTCTTATTCCCACTGCACAACCTTGCTACATCCGGATCGACCATCAGCTGCTATGTGATCGAAGCAACAACTGCATTGCCCATTTAGTCAAATCCGTAAGTGCGCAACGGGGGAATGACTTACCCGTTCTAGCGGGTCATGCTGATCAGCAGTAATTAGTGCCGGGCTCTCTTTGCTGCCCTCATTGCTGGGACCGGACGCCGTGAACGCTCGGCTGTCCAGGCTTGGCCTCAGTAACCCGTGATGCGGAGCATTCCTCTTCGGCGGCAACGGCTCATCACCAGCCGACAGCCGAGGCTCTGTGCCACGCTCGAGAAGGTTGCCACCAAGTGTGGCGCACTTGAGGATTGTCTGCATCATCTGATTCTGCTTTAGAGGTTTCGAGAGGTACTCGTCCATCTGGGCTTGAATACACTTTTCACGGTCGCCAAGCATAGCGTGAGCCGTGAGCGCGATAATCGGCGAACGTGACAAGCCTTCCTCACGCTCATACTCCCTGATCTTCGCCGTGGCCTCAAAGCCACCCTACTCAGGTTAATAAGACCACATCAACTAGCAGATATGGAAGGCGTACCATGATTGGCATCTGTACGTCCATCAGGACGACATCGTACCTCTTCTTCTTGATGGCCTCGAATGCCTCCAACCCGTTGTTGACCACTGTCACACCATGATGATACTTCTCCAAGATCTTCACAGCTAAGCGCTGGTTGACTTCGTTGTCTTCAGCGAGCAGGATGTCAAAGGACTTCGAGTGATCAGACACCGACGGAGAAGCACGGCCCTCAAGGGCAGGAATCATGCCGTTGCCAAGATCGATTGGTCCACAAGGCGTGGTCATGTACGATGTGATCCCCAGGTCCAGTGCGGACTTCAGACTTACCGAAACCACTGGACAAAGCAGAACAATGGGGATGTATTTGAACTCGTCAATTGTCCGTAACCTCCGTGCAGTGTCAACCGAGTCGACGATGATAACATCGTACGCATGTCCAGCGGGCCTTGTCGGCGAGGCACGAGTTTCCGGTGACGGAACTTGGGTGCCTGTGCTGATTATGATAGGGACGAGGTTGAGTTGTTTGAGCATCTTAGTAATTTCCTTCGCATACCCAGTTTTGCCTTCGTCAATGAACAGCACTCGGTGATGCTTATATGCGTTAAGCTGAGTGCTGAGCAAGCTGAGGTCCTGAGGCGCGAGCTTGACCACACACGTGAAATAAAACGTGCTGCCATGTCCGTATTGCGATGTTACCCAAACATCTCCACCCATCAAGTTGACAAGTCTCTTAGATATTGACAAACCCAGGCCTGTACCTCCGAATCGACGAGTCGTGGAACCATCTGCCTGTTGGAATGTATCGAAAATCAGATTTAACTTGTCGGCTTGAATGCCGATGCCAGTATCCGCTACCGAGAACTCGAATGCGTACTCATTTGGACCGCAACGCTCCCGGTCAGATTTTCTGATGGTGAGCTTCACCTCCCCGTGCTCTGTGAACTTAATGGCATTGCCCACAAGGTTGAGGATGACTTGACGCAAGCGGAAGGAATCACCGATAACGTGGTCAGGTACTGAGCTGTCAACCTGATAGGCCAGGTCCAGATATCTTTCGTTCGCCTTGACAGCTAATGTCTTCAATGCATTGAAAACAGTACCTCTGAGCGTAAAAGGTATAGCTTCGATAACCATGCGGTTTGCTTCGATTTTGGATATATCAAGGATATCATCAATGATCGTTAACAAGCTGTTGGCGAGGTTATGGACGATATTCAACATCTCCCGTTGGTACTGGGTGAGATCCGTATCCAGGGTTAATTGGGTCATTCCTATGATCCCGTTCATGGGTGTTCGAATTTCATGACTCATATTCGCAAGAAATTCGGACTTCGTACGATTGGCCAATTCGGCGGCCTCTCTTGCAGCGGTGTTCCTCTGGATACTATCGCGGAGATTCGACACCATCTTGTTAATCTTGCGTTTCAGTTCGTCCATCTCGCCAGAAGCATTAACGGTGATAAGCTTGTCGAAATTTCCATCTGTAGCTGCGTCGGTGATTTCGCCAAAAGCACGGACCTGATTGGTGAGATTGTCGGCCATGGTATTCACGTCTTCTGTGATCTCCTTCCATCTCCCACTGATATTCTGGACGTTAGCCTGTCCGCCCATCTTCCCGTCAACGCCGACATCCCGAGCTACACGCTTGAGCTCATGCGCAAACCTCTGCAATTGGTCCACCATATTGTTGATCGTGACTTTCAACGTCAAAACTTCTCCCTGAGCATGGACGTTGATCTTCTTGCTCAGATCTCCCCTTGCAATGGCTTGCGTGACGTCGGAAATGCCGCGCACTTGGTGAGTGAGATTCTCGGCCATGATGTTCACGTTCGTGGTAAGGTCTTTCCACTTTCCTTCCACATTATCCACCTTCGCCTGGCCGCCGAGCGTACCGTCTGTGCCGACTTCACGTGCTACCTTGCTAACTTCAAAAGCGAAGGTATTAAGTCTGTCAACCATAGCGTTGATCGTGTTCTTCAGATCCAGGATCTCGCCTTGGACCTCCGCAGTGACCTTTCTGCTCAAGTCACCCTTCGCAACCGCGGTTGTGACGTCTGCTATTTCTCGTACTTGGGTGGTGAGATTCATCGCCATCCCGTTGACATTCTCTGTCAAGTCTCGCCAGGTACCCTCAACGTCGTGCACCGTAGCTTGACCGCCAAGAATACCTTCTGTCCCCACTTCTCTGGCGATCTTCGTCACTTCCTGCGCGAATTGCTTCAGCTGGTCGACCATGGAGTTGATAGTAGACTTGAGATCCAGGATCTCCCCTTTGCAGCTGGCCTGAACCTTCTGAGTAAGATCGCCTCTTGCCACAGCCGTGGTTACAGTGGCAATATCCCGAACCTGCGTGGTTAGATTATTGGCCATCGCGTTCACATTGACTGTCAATTCATTCCACATCCCCTGAACACCCTCAATCTGAGCTTGGCCACCCAGGACCCCTTCCGTACCGACGTCACGTGCAACACGGGTGACCTCAGTAGCAAAGGTGCGAAGTTGGTCCACCATGGTGTTAATGGTCTGCTGAAGTTGCAGAATTTCTCCCTGGGCGGGCCTCTGGATCTTCTGACTGAGATCACCGTGAGCGACCGCTGTCGTTACAGTTGCGATTTCCCGGACTTGATCGGTCAAGTTGTTCGCCATAACGTTGACTAACCACAATTAGTCGTCACTCAACAATGGGAACACGAACGGGCTTGTATACCATTTTCAGTCAATTCTTTCCAGATACCATTAACTCCCGTGATCTGAGCCTGTCCTCCCAGCTTGCCCTCGGTACCAACTTCCTTCGCTACTCTTGACACCTCGCTTCCGAAGACTTGTAGCTGATCCATCATGGTATTTATAGTGCGCTTGAATGTGGTGATCTCGGGATCCATCTCAACGGAGTGTATCTGGACCTTTTTGCTTAGGTCGCCGTTCGCAACTGCGGTGACGATACTCCCAATCTCTTTCAAGGCCTTCTGGAAGGCCTCGTTGGCCTGCTGATGCTTCTTGAGTTCCCGCTCCAGCGTGCCCACATCGCCATGCTCAATCTTGATGAACGCTCGTGTCGTTTGCTTCTGCTGCTCATCCAGCTGCTCACTGACGCTGGTAATAACTTCTTTCTGACTCCTAATCTCCTCCGCCTGTTTCTGTACGTGATCCCTCAGCTGGCCCAACTCCTCCTCACTGAAACTTCGGCGTCCATCATCTCCGGTCTCGCGTGCTGCCAGTAAATTGGAGACACGCGCCGATCTACTCGATGCCGAACCTTGTCGCACAGGAAGCGAGATGACATTTCTCGGTGGAGCTGGTAAGCTATTGGCGCCAAACGGAGAGGCCACAACTCCAAGCTCATTTGGCGTATTCGGTAAGCCCCTATGGTCAATGGTGCTCGCTTTTGCCTCTAAATATTGAATTCGTAACGCAAGATCCGAAAGTTCCTTCTCAAAAGCCTTCTTTGTTGCGCTGTCTTCACCCGGCAGACTGATCTTGGTAGCTTCTAGTCCAATGCCAACATTGTCTGGAGAGACGAGCTTGAACTCTGCGGTGTCAAACGATGGAGTGGCACATCTTCCAAGGTCACGGATAATTTCAGTCGCCGCCGCGACAGTTTCTTCTGGAAACATGGTGCCCTCCCAAGAGGAGAGGATAAGATTATCTCGCGGTCATGCGTGGTAGTGATTGCGCGCGATCCTTATCAATGGTTTGAAAGACCGAGCAATGGCAGCCCAAAGGTCGGTCAGGCTCAGCGAAGGGCGCAAATGTTGCGATCGACTATTTGACAGCAGTGATGGCCTGTCAGTAGAACTGTCGATCTCAAATGGAGGCTCCCATCAGCGTAACAGTGCCCGAGATCTTCGAGAACACTAGGAATGCTGCTGCATGGACTTGACTTCTATCTTGTCGATGATTGGAGTAGTCCGAACTGTGAAGCGAGGGAATGAGGCGGACTGTAGATCAGACAGAGCACACTCACTGTATGCTTGTCGAAAGAAGACGGCCTTGCGCTCAAGAAACGTGATAATATATGCAACGAATCTCCTCCGATAGAATCTCGCGCGTGGAGAATATTGATTATCAGGCTGAGGTCAAGGGGGAGGGAGGTGTAACTGGGGTTCGTGGTCACTAGCCGCTAGTCTGGAAGCTTTGGACGAGCCAGAACTCGTTTTTGGGTAAGGTATGATGTACGTTTTCTGTACTACACTAACCTCACGACCGTGGGACGAGGAGAAGGATTAAAATCTAGGTAAAACGCTTTATCGCAAGCTCTATATTATCTTGTGAAAGGAAATTGACGTGGGACCTTTGATGGCGACGGCAAAGGTGGCTCGGGGACTCTTGTCTTACTTCAACTTCCATCAGGCAGAATACGACCCTATATTGTTTGTTTGTGATGACCATGAGGTAGCTGTCAAAGCCCGCCTGAGAGCGGACAGCATGGTTTCTATGTATCCATTTAATACCGGCACTCACATGGGTTCCTGAACTTCCAGGTGCTAGTCGTAGTGCTAACGAAGCGGCCTCTCAAGGCACGCTGTGTGGGACAATCGGGCGTTATCACATAGTCAAGGATGCGTTCACGGTATGAGGTGTGCAATTCGGCGGGCAAGATGATCGATTGATGGCCTCTCGAAGTGTGTATGGAGAGCCTTTCTAAGCTATGGAGTTAGAAATATGTCGTTGATTTTTGAGTAAGATGAGAGAGAAGAAAGGGGTAGCCGTGAAGAAAGAACTCCGAGTCAGTAACTAATACGTCATCTTCGATTGTCTCCCCTGATTTCTGACTTGGTCTGAGCGGCCTAAAAGCAAAACCTCCCATCATCAGAAGGGCATTGGTTGTTTAAGCCACATGGCTTTTATTATGAGCATTGGAAAAGTAACTCTCCGCCTCGTGTTGGAGGTGTAATCTACCTTAGGTTCGGCTAAGAAGTCCGTGGTTCGAGCGCGCCCCACGATACCTGTGACTACGGCAGAGAGGATCACTCAGGGACGACATGCTCTATATGACTAAGCAGACTCTATTCAAGCGCGGAGATCGAATCATCACAGACGACGGTTCTTGAGTCAAACATTGTTGGGAAGGGATGGTCGCGTGGCGGCTGGAAATGTAAACCCAACGGGTAAAGTGGCTAACAACGCCCCGAACCGCACTCCCACAGCCCTGAGTTATACTGAATGCGACTGTACAGGCCACGACTCCTTGCATGCAGGGTATGGCTCTGAAAGACAAAAGTTGACTGGCAGATGACGACCCGAAACGTGTGGTGCCACCCTATTTCCGCACCTTTCTCGCATGCTTGACTAGGTTCTCAATAACCCCTTCAAATGCCTCCTTGTCCCCTAGTGCTTCATCCTTTCGTTGAAGCCAGTATTCCAGCACTTCGCCGGCTCTAGCCGTCGATTGTTCCAGTTGTTTTATATGTGCCCTGAGCTCTTCATCATTGAACCCGGTCAGCGCTGTGTCTGTCATTGAGCAAAGCATCCTGGTGGCTCCTAGGTCCATCTCTGGCGCCGGTGGCCGGCCCCTTCTTCGTCGATTTCCTCTCGCAGAAGTCATAGAATCAATTGATGCAGCTGATCCATTCTGTTGCTTCAATCTCGCCAGGGAGCCATTAGGCCGCCCATCCGATGACGGACGAGGCGAACGGGAGTCGCTATGGAGATGTGTGGAGGGTAGGACCAATTTCTTCTGCTTGCTGGCCGGCAGGATCTCGTCAAGATCCACGGGAACACCGAGAGATACTAGGAACAGGCGGCGTATGCGTGAGCGTACCCAGTTCGGCGGTTGCAAAGGAGGAGGAGCGACTAGCTGTGACCAGAGTGAAAGGCTCCGTTCCGTGAGGAAAACAGACGTCTTGTCCGAGATGTTCTTTGCAGGCTGGGGTAGCAAATTGTCTTGTGATGTAAGGGGGAAAAGATCATCTAGGTATATATCTGTGGCGGAGAGCAGGTCATCAAGTGTGTCGAATTTGCTATAATCCAGCAGTGGCTGGGCGATCTTCTATCAGCTTCAGCAGCTATGAAAAGGGATTTCAAGGTCAAGACATGACCACACCAGGTTGCGAAGGTCATTAAGCTATGATCGCTACTTACAAAGGATGGTCTTGTGGTGGGTAACGATTGCTGAACACCAACATCTTTATCTATTTGACCAGCTTCCTCTAAGGGCTGCTGTAAACCTTCATCGAAATCTCCAAAATCGTCGTTGCTTTCCCCTTCCTCAAAATCATCAAAGTCGTCACCAAAGCCATCGTCGTCCCTGTCTTGTTGATCGATTGTTTCCTTGAGGTGCATCGGCCCGAAGCCGCCGTCCTCAGCTATGGCTAGCGATCCGCCTCCTGAGCCTTTTCGCCGCATGTAGGTACGATGATCGGATCTAAGTAGTGGGGACGTTGGTGACTCTGACTCGGTCAATCGCTCGCTAGGAGTGGATAACAAAGTAAGCAGTATCGTACCTGGGATGTCTCCTATCTCTTTGATAACGTCAGGCTCGGCGTCCTCTTTCCGCATATCGTACGCATCGGTCCCAGGCACTTCCCCATAACTAGGCTCTGCATCCACCTTTGATACTACCGTGGTAGGTATTGGCTGAGCTGTTGGACTACTTTCCTCCGAGACATGCAAAACGACATCTGGCTCAGCATCTGCCCTGTGTTTCTCAAGCGTGTTGACCCTGCGGCGACTGGTGAAGCTGGTTGAGGCAGGCTCCACTTCCTCAACAACAGTCTTCGGTAGCGGTGCTCCTCCAGGTGATAAAGAACGATCTTGCGGGCCTTGCTGGTACCAGCTGCTACTGTGCTCACCTTCGGGGACCACTTCGACTTCATCTGGGACTGCATCTGCGCTTCGCATGTCGTACGCAGCAGTACCAGGCACTTGACCATGGCTTAGCTCATCGTCAACTTTCTCAATCCTCGTCATGGGGATGGGAGACACAGGTTTGTGCCCTTCTGATGCATCGGAGAAGTGATCATCCTCATTCTCTGACTCTATCATGCAGACATTAGTAGGCATACAAGTAAGATGGATTTCAAAACCGTAACCCACCAAGCTCGTGTGCCCCTGGATCTTCGAGCTCTACACTCTTCTGAGGTGGTTGTAGCGTCGAAGCCGCAGGGTGTGAAGATTCGTCACCCATCGGAAATTTAATTGCGTGTTATTGATGGGGTACATATAATAACAATGTTAGCCAAGAGGTAGGGTCTCACATACGTGAGGAAGTCTCCATGCGGGACACGGGAAACTCCCTTCATTGCCTCGCTTGGCAGCGAAAGGCACGTCTTCCTCACAACAGCACCCAGAGAAACGTTTAACACACGCGTTTCACTCTCCCAAGAGTGTGAATAAGACGGGAGAGAGTTTGTTCTAACTGCGATTATCTCCACTATCAAGTTAGTGACTGTCAAGATTCGAAGACTTTGTTTAGTACAACACATTCTCACCCCGGGCTGCTTGGTAAGTTCAGCATATTCTCAAACATGCTTCTTGTCTCAGAGTTCCGAATGACAATTAACTTTGGAATTAGGGAAGGTTTGCGCACGAGATTACTAAAGAAGCTTTGGACTGCTCTGGCAACACTGTCTAGCCCACTTGAGCACGACTCCTTCCAGAGCTTCAACTTCTGCCCAAAATGTCAGACCCACCAAAAAGTGTACCTACACTCTCGTTCGGAACCCCAGCCACGAGCGGTGGCTCTACATTTGGTGGTTCTAGTCAGGTATCGACCTCTGACAATAAGACCAATAGTCTGTTCGGTTCAGTGAATAACAACAACCCTTCTGGCTCGACGCTGTTTGGTGGTACTGGCAACAACTCTGGCGGCACACAACAATCTTCGCTATTCGGCGCAGGGGTCAAGAGCGGACAAGGCTCATCGCTCTTTGGTGCGGCGAGTAGCAACACTAATCCCACGTCAACCGCGTTCAACTTTGGTCCGCAACCGACTACCAGCAACAACCAAAGTTCCGGCTTCAATTTCGGAAAGCCACCAGAGACAGGCAGTCAGAAAACCACAAGCGCGTCTGGGCCTTTCTCTGCTTTCTCAACTCCTGACAAGACATCCGCACCAACATCTTCAGGCCAGACTCAAACCTCAAGCATTTTCGGTGGTCTGGGCAACACTGGGGGAAATGGGCTGTTCGGGGGTGCAGCCTCTTCCACACCGGCGACGAACAAGCAAAGTGGGGAATTCTCTTTCGGCAATCCGTCAACGACACCTGCCGGTCCGCCACCGTCGGGAAGCAATGTTGGAGGCGCCACAGGTAGCTTCATGTTCAATAAGCCGCAGCAACAGACTGCCCCAGCGCTCGGAAACCTAAAGGTAGGGACATCATCGGGCCAAGAGCCGTCTTTGACGGCTGCACCGACTGGTCTATTTGGTAACTTAGCCCAATCTAATTCCGGAGGCGGAGGGCTCTTCGGATCTAGCAAGCCGGTCAACAACAATTCGAGCACCACATCTGCTACCCCGTCATCTGGTATGTTTGCCGCCAAAAACACAAACTCTGGGACTGGCCTGTTCAATATGATCTCTGCGTCAAAACCAGCCGGTGGACTTTTCGGGAATGTAGGTGATTCTCAAAGCAACTCATCTTCAACTGCTGCACCAGCAGCCCCTACGCCAGCGACAACGGGTGCCCCACAGCAAACACAACAAGCACAAACAGATGCGCCAGCACAAGGCTCGAACATGTTTGCCGGACTTGGAAGCAAGAACACTGTCCCTGCAGCAACAACCCAGGCTACGGCGCCTTCAACATTCAGTGCACTTGGAAGTGGTACCTCCTTATCAACAACGACATCTAAACCGGCCTTTAGTTTCCCTTCATCTACTCCAACAACTACGACTCAGCCGTTGGTACCGGCAACTACAGCCACAGCCAGCACCGGACCGTCAAACCCATTCGGCAACCTAGGGACTTCCACTGCAGGTACAAATAATGCTACACCAGCAATCACTACCAGCACAGCTGGACTGTTTGCCGACCTCGGTAATCAGGCGGATAAGAGTGCCAATGCCAATAGTCAAGCATCCAGCACAGCTGCCACCGGCGGGCTTACGGCCTCATCTGCTCCAGCGCCATCTTCTAGCCTGTTCGGAGTACTTAACCAGCCAGCCACTTCGACAGCCACATCACAGCTCTCTGGGACAGCAGCGCCGGATTCAAGCAAGACTAACAGCAACACTATCCCCGCACCCAGTCTTGGAACCTCTACTTCGGGTCCGGCACCACCAGCACAGTCACGGTTGAAGAACAAATCCATGGATGAAATCATTACTAGGTGGGCATCAGACTTGTCCAAGTATCAGAAAGAATTCCAGAGCCAAGCCGAGAAGGTGGCAAAATGGGATCGCATGTTGTTGGAGAACAGCGATAAAATCCAGAAGCTGTACGGGAGTACTCTGGAAGCCGAAAGGGCCAAATCGGAAGTCGAGAGACAACTAAGCTCAGTGGAAAGCCAGCAAGAAGAACTTAGTGGCTGGCTGGACCGATATGAGCGTGAAGTCGAGGAGATGACAGCAAGGCAGGTCGGTCAGGGAGAAGGACTTTCTGGACCAGACCAGGAGAGGGAGAGAACGTAAGCTTTCAAATCTGATCTCTTTAAGACTTATGCTCACAGGTATATCCTCAGTTACAAACTTGCGGAAAGGCTCTCGGTGAGGCTCGATGAGATGGGCAAGGATTTGACAAATATGATCGAAGAGATCAATGATGCTTCTGCCACAATCAGCAAAACCAGCAAAGCCGATGATCCTGTACGTTTGCCCTGCGCACCAACTGTGTTGTATACACTAGATGACTGACTTGTAATGTTCAGATTTCGCAAATTGTGCGGGTACTTAACAATCATCTTTCTCAGCTCCAATTGATCGATCAAGGTGCTGCTGCTTTACAAGCTAAAGTTGCTGCGGCGCAGAAAGTTGGTCAAGGTCTCGGCTCCTCTAGTGGGGCCAGGGGACTGGGCAGTGATGCTGCAGATGACTTTTATCGCTCGTACATGGGACGGAGGTGAATGGCGCTGGATCTTCTTCGCGTTTGTGGAGTTGAAAAAATACAACGTGTGATGTTCACAGCTCTTTAGGAACGCAGAGCTCGTCTAGCATTGAGGGTTCTTTCCTACGTTGTGAGGACAATTTCTTCATTCTTCTTACAAAGGCCACAGCGCATAAGCTGTATTACCAGAGGTCGATGGAGTGGTAGATGCATTGTAATATAGCATATGACTGTGGGCGCTTCTACATGGAGCCAAGCGCCGGCTTCTCAAATTGAGTGGTGAAATTGGCGCTCATCTGTGGCAATCATGAACAAATATCTGTCGCCAAAATCCATACATGTACACAAGCCACAGACATCCCATTCATCCTCGACCTGGACTGACAGCACATTGTCCATAATGGCGCCCTTCCCAGTATTCCTTCTTCTGCGAGCAACGTAATCACACCTAACCGGATTCACCTCCCTGGTTCTTGGTGACCTCATCACTGGATAATTAAACGCGTCAGTGCTATGTCTTGTGGTGGGAAGAAGTTATTCAGCGGCATACATGTGTTTCTCGAGCTCGTCCAGATGTTCACGCTGTTGCTTCAGCTTTTCTCGGAGAATCATAAGCCTGAACAGCGCCATTATATGTCAGTAACCACTAATGCGGTATATACACTTTCAAGGCATGGCGAATAGAGTGTCTGATGACATTCGACCCAATGCTCGGTCCGTCTCCGTTCGTTAGGCAGGACTACTGACTTTTCTCTCTCCTTCTGCTTGACATAGTAATCCTCCTGAGCTTTCTCACGCTTGTTGAAGGCATCACTATACTCAGAAACTCTAATGAGCAAGAGGTCTCTCGATGAACCGTAGGGATAGATACGAACGCGGAAGCTTCCCCGCCAGGCCTTGTGCCTCCAACGTCGCCTGCAGCCATGTTCCGGACGGCCGTGGTTGGAACGACACGATAGAGAGAGGTATTACTGCGCAATGCAGGTTTGAGGGATTGAAGAATGCCTTGACGGAGCATTGTCGATGTTGTAATGTAGAATAATGGTGGAGGAGGGGTTAAGCTGGTGATTGGTTTCTCATAGGACTCCTAAGCTCGCCTGTTGATCGATGTCATTGTCAGGCGGGTTTGAACGGTCAGGTGACTGACTACTCTAAGAGGTAGCTCATCGTCCAGGGCTAAAATGCGCAACCTCTGAACTCAGGCAGTTCTCCTCACCCTCTACCTACTTTGAATTAAATGGGTCTTGACACGGCTAGAGAGTCATTCCTTCGAAGACTACCTTACTGGTTGAAGAGCAGGACACACTGCGCTTAAGATAGTATGAGGAGACTAAGTTTATTATCATTTATAGACTGTCCGGAAATATTAAGTAAGTTAGTAGATTAGAACCATTCAAACTGTCAAGCAGGAGCCATTGCTCCTGTCTGCGAACAGCTGCAAAAGCAATCATATAGTGACTAGTATTGTTCAATGAGGTCTGCTCTCCTTGAGACCTGGATTCCAAGATATCCGTGTGGCCGCAAAGTATGAGGCTGAAACGGGGCGTTGATCTCTCAGTTACCCGAAAGAGCCGCTTGCCTGAAAGAGCTAGTGTGACGCACAACCCTTCATCTCCCAATCACCTCCCAATCATCCTGCTCCACACTGGCTCTCTTTCGACTTCAACTGCTGAAGTATTTCACAACGTACTAGTACCCTCTTCTTCATAGAAACCGACTCTTTCTCACTCGTTGTTTCATACACCTACAATCGATCTTCATATCATTCTCAGATTTAGCTCCTAGGTAAGGCCAATCTTATATCATTCCTTTCGTCACAGCAATCAAGCCATTGCCGCGGTTGCGATATCGCCATGGCAATCAGCACCATCGTATGCTTCATTTCAATAGGCGTGGACTCACTGGCTCAATTTGCCCTCACACCTCCAGCCTCATCGCATCATGATCAGGGAAGCACTCGTGGGCCTGTTGAACATGGGCAAAGGGAGGAATCACAGGGTGGACTACCGAAACGAGCATATCAGATTGATGATCTGTCAGCGACATGCCAGCGGCATGACATTTCCGCTTCAGTATGCGGTTTGCCTTGTGTGGTGGTGCATAATCGCTATAGCCGGCGCCTATCGCGCAATCTACGCGTTACGTGTCTAAGCCACGTTGCCATTCAGCCTTCCCACAACATCCGCATTCAGGCTGTTGATTTTCTTCACATCGATCATAGAGTTAATACTAACTCTGCCGCTGAATTCAGAATCACACGTTGTCAACATGGGGTACGAAGATTCCGTCTACTTGGCCAAGCTTGCTGAGCAAGCCGAGCGCTATGAGGGTATGTACGATCCGATTATGACGGAGTATGAAGTTTCTAATGTTTGCGACGCAGAAATGGTCGAGAACATGAAGACCGTGGCCTCGGCCGACCAGGAGCTCTCAGTTGAGGAGCGGAATCTACTATCCGTAGCGTACAAGAACGTTATCGGTGCGAGACGCGCTTCGTGGCGAATAGTCACATCGATTGAGCAGAAGGAAGAGTCCAAAGGCAATGAATCGCAAGTTGGGCTTATCAGGGAGTACCGTCAGAAGATCGAGGCGGAGCTCGCAAAGATCTGTGAAGACATATTGGAGGTTCTCGACAAGCACTTGATTCCGTCTGCTCAAAGCGGTGAATCAAAAGTATTTTACCATAAGATGTGAGCTCGCACAGTGGCTTCTGGGGAGCCGGTCTCGATTCCTAACCTGGTTGCTTTGCAGGAAGGGTGATTACCACAGATATCTGGCCGAATTCGCCCTTGGCGACAAGCGTAAGATATCTGCCGATAAGTCATTGGAAGCCTACAAGAACGCCACCGAGGTTGCGCAAACCGATCTTGCACCCACGCACCCAATTCGACTTGGTCTGGCCCTTAATTTCTCAGTCTTCTACTACGAAATCCTCAACTCCCCCGACCAAGCGTGTCACCTTGCCAAGCAGGCATTTGACGATGCCATCGCTGGTGCGTCCTCTTTTTCATATTCTCTTTCGATGGTCAGAGAGCTGATAACCTAGTAGAATTGGATACTCTGAGTGAGGAAAGTTACAAGGACTCTACACTTATCATGCAGCTCTTGAGAGATAACCTGGTCAGTAATATTGCAACTCGATCTTTCCTGATGCAATAATTGACCTGCGAGTCAGACCCTCTGGACATCCTCTGAAGCCGAGCCTGCTGCCGATAGTAGTGCCGCACCCGCCGAGTCAAAGGAGGCAAGCGATGCACCTTCAAAGGCTGAGCCGGAGAAGGCTTCCGAATAATCACTCCAATCATACCATAGAGCGAATCCGCAGTTGGTGGACGAATAGCAGAGCTGTCAAAGGCATGAAAGACATACGTGGCTGCGGAATGTTTCTGTTACAATCGCTTCCCCATTGCAGAACCTCAGCATCTTCTTGTCTCTTCTTTCCCTTCAACCAGTCTCTGGCATTCACAATCCGCAACTTGCCAGTAGAGGAGCTCTCTCATTGTCGCAAGCATTGATCCACCGAGGCGGCAAGGGCCCAGGAACCATTCTGATGATGGTTTGTTCTTTTCCCTTCCGCAACGAGACACAATGCGTTCTGGTATGGTATGGTATGGTATGGTGCGCTTTTGTTCCGTCCGTCCTTTCGCTTTCTCTCGATTGATTCAAACACCCTCTATAAAAATCAAAGAAGCATTTCTCTAGACTAGAACTGCTGGGTGCCGATTGCTTTGCCTGCGAATGTGTAGTGAAAGTAGGCCGTATCTACCAAAGCAATGGCACTCGATCATGATCTAGATGTATGCATTAAATCAGGATATAGATGCCCGATTATTGTAGACTGATCAGTTGCAGCCATAGCTCTGCCAACACCTCAGGGCAACAGTAAATCCAAGACCGATACAATGAAAACACTACGCGGACACACGACGAGAGAAACCAGCGTGTCTGAATGGAATGGATTTTCCTTCAACCTGAGATCCACGGTGTATCATGTGTATTGCTCTATCTTGTAGGCAGCGGAAGGAAAGGGTAGACTCAAGCTGGGCGAGGTTGTGGCGATAGCCCTATGGCGCTGAGTCAGGTTAGGGCAACCCTGAGGTACCTGACCTTACGGAGGAACGGGAGTCCAGTAGCTTGTCTCTGCCCTTTCATGTGTACCATGATGTAGCTGCTTTAGTGCCGCCGCATGTAGCGTTAAAAGTCATATCCTAGCATGCCATGAAAGGTTCTCGAGAAGGCCATAACATGATCAATTAATTTTTGTGATAGCTATTTTGTGAAGCCTATGATACATGTAGTATTACCAGCTTCGAAAACACCTCCTGTCTCTTGCCGGTATATGCAAACTCCTTCAAAGATTCATCGTGTGGTAATGGGTGCTCCTGGACTGTGACCGTGGAGTGGGAAGGCCGAAGTGCGTGACATTGGAAGAAGACTGCAACACCTCGCTCATGCTTGAAGGACGGGAAATGATGGAACGCCAGACGTGAAGTGCATGAACCAGATAGGCGTGAACGATTCGTTGTTGCTGTCGATATTATCATGCAATGGCGTCAAAATCCTCACTTCCTTCCCTTACTCGACGACAAATCGTTCCTCGACATCGTGCGGGTAAGACCACCGATATAATCCTGCAGGAACTTATTCTCGTTCTCCAGCTTGTCGTGCTCTTGCCTGACGCTATCGATTCGATCCGCCAGCGCAGCCAAGCTCGACTGCAAACTTTGCGCGTTGCTGCAGATGGCCGTGTCAATTGGTGGCTGCTAAACTCCGCCTCACAAGATACGTACGCTTGTAGTGACCTCCTTGTCTCCTGGCTGAGTTTCTCCACATCTTCACTGTTCCTCCGCGGACTCATCGCTCTTGCGTCGTCGGCGTCGAAATGTTCGTCTTCGAGCTCCACTTGAGGGTGATCGCGGGGAATGATGTTGGTGCCACTTGATTTCCGGGAGCTTATTTTCGGGCGTTGAAGTGGAGAACGACCCTCACGTGGCTGTTCGCTGTCCGATGAGGAGGTTGAGGAAGGGGTTGAGTCTGGATTTGTTCCGAGCGCCAAGGTTTTGTTTGTAGGTTCTTCGATTGATGGCAACGGAAGGGTTTGACTGGAGTGCACGTCCATGATTGGTGATTTGGTTTTTGACGGGAGACGGGAGTTGTGTGCGGTCGCGTGGAATGGCCGGTGAGGTTCGATTCAGTTGTTGAGCAGCAATGTCCGTATTAGAGCAAAGATCCATTAAAGGTTGTTGATTCACTTTGCGCTGATGGATGAGTGATCAGGTCGAACAATCCAAAGTAAGTCGAGAAGCTTGTTCGAGGGACAGGTTTGAGCTCAAAAGATCGGTGGTGATCATTTGACTACCTTATGACTGCTGTAACATTAGTACACTAAATCCGTAAAAAGGTGAACGGGAAGCGAAGCCGCGGTGCCGTTAGTCGCCGTACGACTTTGTTCAGGTAGGTACAAGGAACAGCTAGGTACGAGTAGAAGAACAATTGGTGCATACAATAAGTTAATGACTGACTTGGGCTTTGTCGCAGTCCTTCCCAATGAATAAGTTAGTCATACGAAGTATTTAAGTTATAAGTTAACATCTTTCTCAAATGACAACTTACCTATCAGGTCATGGAGGTTCCTAAAACCCACAGCCCTAGGCGTGGAAGGTTAGGTACGTCGTACTAGGTACCTTACCTTACATTAGCTGATCATCAGAGACCAGGTCACGCGCCCTAGCAGCCTACGGTATCATACCGTACCTTACCTTACCTTAATCCTGCCTTAAGTTACCGTAGTTCATTCAATAATAATGGCCTGACACCCCCCGTGGTTATAATTTACCACCAATTGGACCCCTGTAATGGGCGGTGACATCACTGTCAGGGTGCTTTTCAAGGTGCTTGGATGCGAGCTGAAAGGCGGAGTACCGTAGCGGCGGCTGAGTCGGCTGCTCCTTCTCCTTGCTAACCTTGTTCCTGCAGGGGCCATCGCATGGTTAGAAATCATTGCTAAAGTCTGAACGTTCTCAGAGAGTCCTCCAACCCAAATGTTGATGTTCGGGAATTGAAAAGTTCATCGGCAGTGAGAACGAAGACCAGGTCACAATAGCATCTTTCGGCACATCGGCCCGAGGAGAGGAGATGTAACGTTCACCTCTGAATCCTAATTGATCGACATTGGATCGCTGCAGCAACTGGCAGCGGTCTACCGCTATCACTGGTTTACAATCTCTCAGGTAAAGCGAGGAGTTGCTCCTGCGACTGAGAGGACCATACCGCGGAGCGGTTAGAAAGACCTATTAACTATTGATTTATATTCAAACTAAATAGCCGTAGCACAATATGTGGGCTGAAGCACCTCTTACCGAGTTTGCTTTTGTTGAATTTTCGCGGAACTCTGGCTATGCTGAGCGCATCTGGAAAGATTCATATATCTCGACGAGGAGCGCATGCTATAGTTGTATCAATGAACCCTTCCAAGGCACCGTCATCGCTTGAAGATCTTTCTATCATGTGAGAATGCCTGTTGGGCAGATTGTCGAAGAGACGATTAGTCGGTTCCCTAAGGGCAGACTGGTGTCAGCACCTTCACCACTTCTTAGGGACGAAGCCACCAAAGCCTTCGCTTTTACAGCGTTGATACTATAGGCACCGACCCCGGGTGTCCCAAAGAGCAAGCAACGCCCCCGATTTATCCATAGGAAACAACAGCATTTCGATGAAGCTGAAGCTTGGCCTCGAAGCTATCTTGACAGGTTTTCGAAAGAAACATGCGTCAACGATATGGAGCGGCTGTATGAGATCCTTTGTTGGACAGGCTCGCTGCGTGGAAGACAACACAGAGAGTCCGCCCTTGTCCTGACTTCCACTAAATTTATGTTCTCGAAAGGTTTGGAATGCTCTGATCTTTTATGTATAGATCTATGTTACTGCCAAGCCACAGAGAATTCTTTGAGCAACGGGAATGGAGCAAGTTGGGGACCAGTCTCTGGAGTTCTAGCATGATCGACACTGCTCCGAATCATGAACCTTACTCTTCTTACATGTCACCTTCTCTAAGTAGATCAATATATCAAAGGGCGCTTATTGAACTCCAACTGGCTATCCATGCGGCTTCAGCCTTGTATGAAATTGGTTTCCACGTGCCATAAACCTACTCTGACAGGATTGGTTAGACTATACACCCGAAACACAGGTTTCTGAATCTTTGTGAAGTCATCGGAGCTTGCCGCTCCTCTTAGAACATTGTGCCGTTGCTTCTAGTTTGAGCCTCAACACCATTCCAGTTGCTCTAGAATCCTTTACGTAGGCCAAGTCGCTCTTCCACGCAACTTTACGAAATCCTCATTCAACATTCCTACGACTTCCGATACTTCTGGAAGAAATCCAAAAGACTCTAAACAACACTACTCTCATCCAGTTGCTTAGGATCTGCTCGCCGGCGACACCCATGTTCGTGGCGTGTATAAGATCCTCTCAAATTCATAGGATACTGGGACCGCGCAGGTTGTAGGGAGCTCTTTGTAATGTCAACATCTTCCACACAATCTCGAGCTGCCAATCGCCGTATCAACAGCTTGCAGAGCAATGGACGTCGTTCCCTTGAAGGCTCCCCTCGACCTCGCAAACGGCTAGTCAGTCACAACGATGCTTACACTTATGCTCTTCGAGTGGCCTACCTCTCATACCTTTTACAACCGCGACCGCGGAGAACCCAAAATGTACCGGCTCCACGAGTGCAAATCCAACGGTCATCCAGCTCCATCAACGATTTGATGAAAGACTTCACCCTCTTGAGGGACTCCAAGAGTACGAGGTTCCCTCATGGCTTCACGACTGAGCTAGAGAAACGTCTGACTGGGGTTCTGATGGGAAAGGAAAAGAGACCGGAGTATAATGACGCCACCATCAAAAGGACCTTTGCCGTCTTCTTCAACGCCTTCACCGAGCAAGGCTTCAAGAAGCGGATGGAGATGGACCGACGCGTGGAAGATCTGGTTCTCATTTTCTTCTCGAATGCAACCAGAGAACTACAAAAGGGAAAGGCGCCAGGTGACGATTCGTGGAAACTGATGGTTGACCGACACGTGGCATTGTTCGTTAGACTCATCAGCTTGATACTGAAAGACCATGACTGGGTTAGAGATAGGCCTGAACTGACGAACCGCTTGGCTACTTTGGAAACTAAGCTTCTAGCACATGATCAAGATCTTGCTGATGCGTCGCTGAGAAACGGCGCTGCAGGCAGTTCTTCTATTGAAGTCGTTATTCCCCTCAGTTACGAGGTAAAGGACATGCCTTTAGTTCAGGTTGTTGCGCGGGTGTTTGGTCTCACACACGCGCAAGTGCAGTTAGACATCAACAAGAATAAATCGATATGGACGGAAAAGGCAGCTCTTCAAGACCTAAAGACTTACCAGGCTAACCTCAACCTCGATACGCGGTGGACACTACGCAGTGATGATTTCGATTTGGAGGCGGGCTACGAGGCATGGAAAAAGGCGGAAGCCCCAGATCTGTCTCAAATGATGCTTGCCATCGTACAAGCAAATCCGGAGCTGGCTAAGAGTGCTCCCGGTGGAAGCTTGCCGCAGTTCAACTCGTCCACCACCCCATCCGAGGCATCCGATGGAAGCTATTCGGATACGTCAAGGAAGCTGTCAGATCAAGCTGATGAG